>Ga0181530_10000548_pt1 | contig 47869 bp, 38 predicted proteins | sample PEATcosm2014_Bin_42_FD_119769 | JGI IMG/M metagenome (GOLD analysis project Ga0181530, IMG submission 119769) | Peatland microbial communities from MTU Mesocosm Facility, Houghton, MI, USA - PEATcosm2014_Bin10_60_metaG | ecosystem: Environmental > Terrestrial > Soil > Wetlands > Peat | place...
AGCGACCAAGCGAAAAGCGCGGGGCTATCGAACAACGAAAAACCTGCTGACGATGCTCTATTTCGTAGCCGGCAAACTCCAAGTCCCATGCTACTGATCCACTGAAAATGTCGAGGAACCATTCTACTTTGCTGTTCGTCGTGCAGGCGGCGATCTGAACACAGTTTTGCAACTGCACCCGGGTGACATAATTGACGCATCAGGAAGCGTTGCTCCGGAAGGTCTCCTCCTCGTGGATGGCGGCGGTTGGCTTTCGACTGGTGGCAGTTATTTGTATGGGGACCCTTCCGGATGCACTCCGGCGCAGTTCTTTGCCCAAGCAGAAAACCTTTACATCGCTAGTCAATCAGGAAGCCAGCTTTCGAGCATTAGCACCGACCTTGGCAACCTGTACCGCGCGGCATTGCTGCCCACCGGTCCGGTCATCAATCAGCACCCGCAAAGCGGCACTTATGTTCAAGGAGGATCATATAAGTTGTCGGTGGGCGCGACCGGCACACAGCCACTCACGTATCAATGGATGCTAAACGGGACGAGCATTTCCACCGCGAACGCCAGCACGTACACCGTTTCAGGAGGACAAACTGGTGTCTTCACCGTCTCGGTAACGGATGCAAACAGCCAAAGCGTTCTCAGCGAGGCCGCCAACGTCACGATGCTGTCAAGCTCGACATCCGTAGCCTTCATTACGCCGTCCAGCGGAGCGATGCTCTCGGGTACTGTTCGCGTTCAAGCCGCCGCTTCTGCCGCGACGGAAATTGATTATTATGTCGATGGCATTTTGCGATCCACCACTACGATCGCTCCTTTCCTTTGGACGTGGAACACAGCGGTGGACGACGACGGGGCGCACACCATTATCGCGAATGTGTACATTGGTAATACCCTGACGGGCACTTCCCCCGGCCAGTCGGTGACGGTCAACAACGGTGGTGCAAATATTTGCGGCGACCCGAATGAACCCAACAACTCATCGCTCACGGCGACCCCAATGGCCTTGAACTCCAACAACACGAATGGGATAATTTGCACACCCACGGATGTGGATTGGTTTAAGGTCAACGTCACCAACGCCGGACTTCTGCAAATCACGCTCCAAGTTCCTGCTGGCGAGGACTATGACTTGGAATTATATGGGCCAGATAACACTTGGTTGGCAGGCTCGTACAACGGGGCCGGAATCCCAGAGTCGATCCAATACGACGCCGCTGAGTTGGGCACCTATTATTTCCGTGTTTACGGCTATCCTTTGGGGGCCGGTGATTTTAACCCGACCGCCCAGTACATTGTCTCAAACTCCTTGACTCCGCTTGTTTCGGGCACTTCCACCACAGGGACTTTGACAAACGCTGTGGCATGGTCTGGAGTTGTTGAAGTCACCGGGGACGTGACGATTCTGGCTGGCGGAGTGCTGACCATACAGCCAGGAACCTTGGTTCGCAGTCGGGCAAACTCAGACGACCAATACTCTGGAATTGACCCAAATCACACCGAATTGATCCTCGACGGCGGGGCCTTGAACGTGTTGGGGACGGCGGATTCGCCGGTGGTGTTCACGTCGGACTCGGCCCATCCGCATCCTGGGGACTGGTATGGGATACGGGTGGTGGCGGGGGACGTGACGATGAGCAACTGCGTGGTGGAGGACGCCGTTGAGGGAATCCGGTTTGAGTCGGCGGACACGCGCTTCAACAACTACAACCTGGGCAACGTGACGGTGGAGAATTGCAGCGGGGACGGGGTGTGGACGACTTCGGGGCAATACGCGCAGGTGACGCTGAACAATTTCCAGTTGTGGACCAACGGCACGGGTTTGAACGCCAACGGGCCGGTGACGATGGTTGGGGGCCAGGCGATGGGAAACGGCGGGGACGGCCTTTACCTGGCGGGGAACCAGTTGTTCACCGGTTCGGGCCTGACCATCAACCAGAACGGGAACAACGGAGTTGAGGCGGATAGCGGCAATCCAAGTCTTTTTCTCAGTGGATGCACGGTCACCCGGAGCGGCAGCGTTGGGATCATTTGCGCTGGCGGGACGACGCTGTCCAACTGTATGGTGACGTACAGCCAAAGCGACGGAGTGCGGTCTTCCAGCAGTTTGCAGATCACGGGCTGCACTTTGGTTGAAAACGGCGGGTGGGGATTGAATGCGGCGGCTTACTCCGGGGCGCCTGTGGGGGCATGGAACAACTTGGTGCAGAGCAACGGTGGGGGGATGGTTTTCACTTATGACATGGTGGTGGGCATAGTGAGCAACACAATCATTGGGAATGCCGGGACGGGCCTGCAATGGAGCATACCGCCGTGGAATAATTACAATGAAGGGGAAAGCGCCGCTGGGATCACGGGAAACGTGATTAGCAGCAACGGCGGGGTGGGAGTGGAGATCAACGGCAGCGAGCCGGCCATTCTCACCCTCACCAACAATGACATCTACTCGAACACCACTTACGACTTGCGAAATGACAGCGACATTGCGGTCGTCGCCAACGGGAATTATTGGGCGCAACCGACAACATTTCAATTCGAGGCTGGACAGACGAATTTGAGCCGCATTTACGATTCCCAGGATAATCCTTACGATGGCCAAGTGCTGATCCAGTTCATTCGCACCGGCCCCCTTCAAAGCGTGCTGGCCTTCACCCAGCAGCCGCAAAGTGTGATTGCAAATGTGGGTGACACTGTCATGTTATCTCCGGCAGTCGCCGGTGCCACGCCCATCAGCTTTCAGTGGTTTGATGATGGCCTTGCGATGCCGGATGCCACGAATGTTGTGCTGAGCCTGCCGGACGTGACAGCCGCCAATTCTGGCGGGTATTTTCTTGTCATTTCAAATATTTCTGGAGCACTGACAAGTTCCATTGCGCTGGTGGCTGTCATCCAGCCAACCGGCGCGCCCACGATTGTCCTGCAACCGCAATCCCAGAGCATCCTCGCGGGTGCGGCCGTCAGCTTTTCCGTCGTCGCTGCCGGCACAGGACCGCTCGGTTACCAATGGCAGAAGGATGACGTAGCCATCAATGGAGCAATTTCCCCAAGCTATGTCATTTCCGCGGTTTCGGTTACTGACGCGGGCGCTTACACGGTTGTTGTGACGAATGCCGCGGGGGCCGTCACCAGCCACGCCGCGACATTGACGGTCAACGTGCTCACCGGAAGCGTGATCAATCGCACCATTACGACCAATGGCGCCGTTGTCAGTGTGTCGCTCGTGATCGTTCCCCCGGCCGGAACGCCGGGATACCTGGTGGAAGAAGTGCTGCCGAATGGCTTCAACGCGACAAATATCAGCGCGCCCGGAAGTTGGAACGCGACAAATAGCACGATTACCTGGGGACCATTCGGGGACGGGCTGACCCGAATCCTGACATACACTCTCCTGCCGCCGAACGGATTTAACGGCACCGCCATACTGAACGGCGAGGCGCTTTTGTTTGGGGCGACCGCGACAACAGGCGGGGACAGCGCAGTTTCGATCGGCTCTCCGCCCGAAGGGCCCACGCTGGGATTGTCCCAAGTGGCCCCGGGCCTCTTTGGGGTCTCCATCAGCGGAGCGATTGGTCAACTCTACCGCATCGACGCCTCCCAGGACCTGGGTTCAGGAACATGGACCCCGCTCGTGACCGTTAGCTTGACCCGAACTCCATTCACCTTCGTGGATTTGGAATCGGCTACAAACTCAATCCGATTCTATCGAATCACGGTTTTGCAGTGACCGTGAGCAAAAGGCCGGCGGATGCGACCCGGGCGGTCGCCATGCTCATAAAATCACGGAGAATCGGGGATTCCCTCCGCTTTTTTTGAAATTCCACTCGTTAGGCCGCGAATTTGGGCTAGACTCTGCCCATGCGCGTTTTGGTTGTGGAAGACGAAAGGAAAACGGCGGCGTTCATCCGCTCGGCCCTGGAAGCCGAGCATATCGCCGTGGATGTCTGCCACAACGGCCCCGACGCGCTCACCGCCGCGACGGGCGTGTCCTTCGACGCCGTTGTCCTGGACATCATGCTGCCGGGGCAGGACGGGTTGAGCGTGCTGCGGCAGTTGCGCCAGCGCCGCAACCGCACGCCGGTCCTGCTGCTGTCGGCGCGCGGCGAAGTCAATGACCGTGTGGAAGGATTGAACATCGGCGCGGACGATTACCTGGCCAAGCCGTTTGTGCTGGCGGAATTGGTCGCGCGGCTCCGCGCGCTGGTCCGGCGCGGCAATGAACCCAAGCCGCAGCTTCTGCGCGTGGCGGACCTGACGCTGGACACGCTCACGCGCCAGGCCCGGCGCGGCGAAACGGCGTTCGACCTCGCGGCGCGCGAATACCGCCTGCTGGAGTTCCTCATGCGCTCGGCCGGGCGCGTATGCGGGCGGATGACCATTCTGGAAAAGGTCTGGGATTACAACTTTGATCCGGGAACCAATATAGTTGACGTTTATATCCGGCGGCTGCGGGAGAAGATTGACGCGGACTTCGAGCACAAACTCCTCCATACCGTGCGCGGCGAAGGCTACGTCTTAAAGGAGGGGAAATAGAATGACCATCCGCGCCCGCCTGACTTTTTGGTACGCCGGCATCATGTTTGCCTCGCTGGTGGCGATGGGCGCGCTTTCATACCGCCATTTTGTGACGATCCCGGCCCACCGCGCCAAGCACGGCGGGGAGTCGGCGGATGAAGTGGCCGACATGGCGATGGATTTCCGGGAAGTCGCGCAGATCGTGCTGTGGAGCGGCGCGCCGGCCCTGCTGCTGGCGCTGGGCGGCGGCTGGTGGCTCACCCGCAAAGCCCTCGCCCCCGTCGCCGCCCTCACCCAGGCCGCCGGGCGCATCAACGAACAAAGCCTCCACCAGCAATTGCCACGCTCCGGCAACGGCGACGAATTGGACCAGTTGACGGAAGTTTTCAACGGCATGACGGCGCGCCTGGACGGCTCTTTTCAGCGCGTGCGCCAATTCACCCTCCACGCCTCGCACGAACTGAAAACTCCGCTGACCGTCATCCGCGGCGAATTGGAAAGCGCGCTGCGCGAGGAAAAAAGCGGCGCGCCGCCCCACCCCGGCCGTTTGTTGAGCCAGATTGACGAGATTGACCGGCTGACAAGAATTGTGGATGGACTGACCCTCCTGACCAAGGCCGACGCCGGACAGGTTGCCCTCCACCGCGAACCGGTCCAATTGGACGAACTGGTGAGGGAAAGCTACGCCGACGCCAACATCCTGGCGCAGCCGTCGGGCGTCCGCGTCAGCCTTTCGGATTGCCAGCCGGCCGCCATCCTGGGCGACCGCCACCGTCTGCGGCAGTTGCTCCTGAACTTGAACGACAACGCGGTCAAGTATAATCAGCCCGGCGGGACCGTGGCGATTTCCCTCACGCGGGCCGGGGCGGCGGCCGAGTTGCGCATCGCCAACACCGGCCCCGGGCTGGCCGCCGAATTGCAGCCTCGTGTTTTCGAGCGTTTCTTCCGCGGCGACGCCAGCCACAACCGTGCCGTGGAAGGCTGCGGGCTGGGCTTAAGCATCGCCCAATGGATTGTCCACGCCCACGGCGGGACCATCCAATTCGTTTCCCAGCCCAACCAACTCACAACCGTGACCGTCCGCCTTCCCATCGCCCGTCCCGCCTGACCTCCTGTAGCGGCGGTCTATGACCGTCGCAAGAATAACTTGCGGATTGTGCCCGATAACCAATAACAAATCCATATTCAGCGATCCTGGTGACCCCTTGAATCTCATGGCCGGCTTCTCCCTCTGCCGCAATTCCACAGAAAGTAAATTGCTATGCCATCCACAACCAGAAGTGAGATGCCAACCACGCGGTGTTGCCGCTTGTGGCGATCAGAGTCCCGGCCTGACTGATACTGGACGGCAGCCTCCCCTGCTGCGGTTGGAGGGTTCCCTTCTGCGCGGAAAGCTTCTATAGTTTGCTCGCTCATCGGCATGTCCCAGTTGCGCGGCGCGAGATACCAGTAAGCCTGCAATGCTATGACCAAAACGATCACCAGCCTAAAAGCGTATCTCAAGATCTGTTCCGGTTTCATAAATGTGCCGGGTCAAGCCCGGAATTCGGAATTTTGTTCATGAGCATGACGCGGCAGTTTTGGGTGTTAGACATGCACAATTTGATAGATCACCCAGCCCCAAAAGGCGATTGGCAAGATGGAAAGCAGCGCGGCTATGAGAAGCCTGCGGTTTCGGGCGCGGATGGAAAACCACCCCGCCACGCCGCTGCCGATGAGGGCAGACATGGGACCCATGCCGACCGAGGCCCCGCGAACGTATGCATATTGGCGACCGAACAAAAAGGCCAGCGCCGCCAATGCGCTCACAACTATGCAGCCAACAGCAAATCGCGGGACGCCATCGGGACTTATAACGGAGCCAATCTCGGAATTTGGATTTTTATTCATGATCGTGACGCGGCACTTTTATCGTCTGCCTGCTCTATCTCAGTTCAGTGTTCAACGACAAAAGTCAGGTCGTAAGAATTCGTGTCGCTGGACTTCATGTTGTCAGGCGGTTCCCGCCCGCCGTCGTCGTGGCCGTCGGCATCCACACTGTAAATTATATATCCACGCGGGAGGAGGCGGTAACGGAGCGGCGCGCCGTCGAATGGATCCGTTGAAACAGCATCGAGAAACTGCGGGGTGAGTTCTTTAAGTTCAACTGGCAGCCGCCCTCGCTCGCGGCGGAAAGCTTCGACAGCCAAAGCTGTCATGGCGAGTCTCAGGCGGGCTTGCGAGGAGGCCTCGGACACAACAGCTCTTGAAGAGGACATGCCCCACATGCTGGATAAGAGATACAGCTTCTTGTGCGCAACCTCATCCGCCGACTCCAGATAGTTTGTCAGCGTGAGGCTTGCGGGAGGAGGCATGGCCGCCATCGAAATGCTTTTGTCCGTGATTTGAAGATAGAAATTCAAATCGCGCTCAAGAAGCCCACTGAGCCAAAGGAGGAACGCAGGTTTGCCCAAATACTGATGGGGTGCTTGCGGCTTGCTATCTGGCCCGTCATCTTGACTCATGGCCTCCATCTCCTTCCAACTCCATCGGAAGGTCGGGATCATCTTGGCACGCTCCCCGATCAAGGCGAGCGGGAGGGAGTTCGTCGCGCCAGCGCGTGTGAACGCCGCTTGAAGCCTCCTGACAGCGCCCTCGCTGGGGCTGACGCGATTCAAACTTCGCTCCGTGGTTCGAACGGCCATGCGAATAATTGAGTTGCGAAAGAGGTAAGATTCAAGGTCCGGTTCGCCTTCGAGTGTGGCAGCTATTTTCAACTGAATTTCCACTTGGTCCGGCCAATCATCAGCGCGTCCTTCATCGGCCTCAAGCCCGGCTGCCAGCGCGGCAAGGCGCGCAATTTCTCTCAATTCATGGAGATGCGGCAGGGTGGTTTCCGGCCCGTAAGAAAAGTCCACAGGATAATGAAAGCGCGCCAACAGCAACGCCTCCCGCGCCCTGGCCAGGGCGGGAGCATTGGTTTGAACATACGCGTCCACAAGCGCGCGCGTCGCGGCGGACCACTGGTTTGTGCGGGAGAGGTATGGCGCATTGAGCACCTCATTGGAACGGGCGTCCGGGAAGGTGCGAAGAAGGGCGAAGGCCTGTGTCAAGACCACGGCCCCGTTTTCCGCGTCCGGCACTGGCGGGCGCCAGGCGTTTAACTCCGTGCCGGAAACAGGATACCCGGCCGCCCGGATTCGGGCAAACTGGCTGCTGACTTCGCGGCAAAGCAGGACGCGCCACAACGCAAACAAGCAGAGCGCCAGCAGGACAATGCATTGAAACACTTTCGCCATCCGCATCTCCCAGCGAGACGGGGCGCGGCGTCTATGGGGGAAGATGATCTCCTGTTGCAACCACTTCGAAAATTTGTTGTTCAGTAACCAGGCGCCTCCTTTCGACGCTCCGAAGGCTGACGGAGAAGGCGGGCGGCTGCTGGGTGCGGCGCCATTTTCTTCGCTCCTTTTCTTCGCAAGACAGGCCGCCAAGTCGCCGAGGTTGGCAATGCCTGGCAACACCATCTTCCCTTGAAATACCGGATGCGGAATCAAGAGAAGGAGCGTGACCACCATGGCAGCCGACAGACTCTCCGCGCCCAAATGGAGCTTGTAGAGAACTAACGGAATGCTGGCAAGGATGAGCGCGGCCCACACAACCCACAAGGCCCGATGAATCCTGCCTGCGTGCCGGACCGCCGGCAGCGCGCCGGGGGCAAGGCGAACGCATGGAGTGAGCAAGCGCCACCCATACTTGGACAGCAATGGCGTGACGGGAGTGGTGGTCCGAATTTCGTTCCGTGGCATTCCGAGGCGGAGCAACACCGCCCGGAGGGATCGCATGGCGCGGCCTTCAAGCGAGCGGCATTCCAACAAACCGGTGTCCGGCAGGCTCTCAATCCGCGCCTGGCGGGAAATGGCCTCGCACAAGCCTCGTAACGTCCGCTGGTCAGCAGGCTCCAGAATAGTCCGCCATTCCGCCAGGCTCAAGGACATCGCCCACTCCTGATTGAGTGCCTGGCCCAGGCCGCGCCAGCTCAACAGATCACATGCCGACCGCCAATCTGCAATCGAGGAATCGAAGGTCAAAACGGCGCCCGGCTCGGCCTCGGAATCCATATTCGGCTGGTGGCGGTGTTGATCCACCAGGATGGCGAGCACTTCATCAGGAGTTGGTTGGTGTTGCGATGTCATATTGCGGCAAAAGAAACAGCAACGGCGTCAACCCCGGAATTCGGGATTCTATTCATAAAATTCAAATACACCGCATACCCAACGGCGGTTGCCCACGGGGTGAGAATTGCCGTGGCCTTCCATTTGGTGGTCATTTGGTTCCACTTTGTATCTGGAAAGCAAAACGATCAATCCCTGAATTCGGAATTTTATTCGGGCAACTTTGAGAAGCGAAATCAAGCTTGAGCAATGGCGAAAAGACGTTAAAATGACTTGTATGAAAACACTGCCCAAAATGGACATCAGCGATGAGCTTAACGCGCAAATCAACGACAACATCAAGATTTCCGAGTTATGCAAGGCCGATGTCATCCGGCAGGCTCTCCGAATCGGCCTGCCGCAATTTGCCGCCCGATTTCAACCGCCTCCACTTTGGCTGGAGGAACGGATTCGCGAAGCCCTTGCCGAACCAGCCGAGTCGGTGACGCCGGCGCAATTTGGAAAAAACATGAAGGCCATTGCTGATGCCCGCTAACCTGCTTGTTCATCCGGCTTTTTATCGGCGTGTGCGCCACTATCGGGACCGCATTGGCATTCACGATGGCCGTCATCAAGTCGCCGCCAAGTTTGTCAATGCAGCACGCGAACTGGTTCAACGGCTGCTGCAAAACCCGCGGAGCGGCCATTCCGCTCGTTTTGAATCTCCTGATCTGGCTGACATTCTTCGCGTCTCCGTGCAGGGCTTCCCCGTTTTCGCGCTCTTCTATCGTTGGGATGGGCAGACCCTGACTGTGATTACTTTGGAACACACAGCCCAAGATTTGCCTTCTCGATTGGCTGTCATTCTTTCAGCCCCGTGACTCTGGCCCGCCCTCCTTGTAATAGGGTGCGCAGCACTTATCCGCTGCAAGTTATTGATTATCAACGGGTTGCATACTATCCAATTTCGTGTCCATCAGGCGCTTGACCGGCAAGCAGGAAAGTGCTGATTTAGGCCAGGATCAGAAGCGAATCGTCCGGGTTGTGTCTTGATTTTCTGTTTTCCGGGGCCTACCCTTGAACAGTTAAGCGACATGTTTGCATGGAAGATCCGCGCACATTAAACCGGTTGTTTTGGGGGATGGCCGCCGCCTTTGCTGCTGTGGCTGTTGGTGTGAGTATTTTCCTGGGTGAAATATCCATTTTGATGTCTTTTCTGGCCACGATGGCCGTCCTGTTCGTCATTTTTGGATTGGGGGCTGTCGCAAACTTGATCGTGTTTGGTCCTCTTATCTGGTTGATGGCCAGGCTCATAACCCACAAACCGAAAGACATTCGCCATTCATGAACCGCTCCCAATTCACCCGCTGCTTCCTCGTTTTCCCGCTCGGCCTGGCTCTTCTGGCCGCGCCGGGATATGGCCAAAACACCCCGCCGCCCGCGCCCGATCTGCCGCGGAATCCGCCCGCCCGCCCGGCTGCGGTCAACCCCAAGTTGCCGTCCATTTTTGTGGCCGGCGACTCGACAGCCGCCGTCGGCAAGGGCGAAACGCAGCAGGGCTGGGCCGTGCCGTTGGCCGATTATTTCGATGTGACAAAGGTCAACATCGTCAATGCCGCCCGCGGCGGAAGGAGCAGCCGGACTTTTGTGACGGAGGGTTTGTGGGATGCGATGCTGGCGCAGGTGAAGGCCGGCGACCTGGTGCTGATCCAGTTTGGCATCAATGACTCCGGGGCGGTGAACGACGCCTCGCGCGCCCGCGGTTCGATTCCGGGAGTGGGCGAGGAAACGCAGGAGATTGACAACCTGGTGACGAAGAAACACGAGGTGGTCCACTCTTACGGCTGGTATCTGCGCAAGATGATCGCGGACACCCAGGCCCGGGGCGCCAGGCCTTTCCTGCTGGGGCTGACAATCCGCGACATCTGGACCAATGGCAAAGTGGAGCGCGCTTATGGACGATACAACCAATGGGCGGCGGAGGTGGCCAAAACCGCCGGGGTGCCGTTCCTCGATGTGACCGGCGTGGTGGCCGATAAATTCGAGGCGATGGGCGAGGAAAAAACAAAGGCGATTTACATCCAGGACCACACTCATTTCAATCTTGCTGGGGCCGACATGCACGCCGCCGCCGTGGTGTCCTTGCTCAAGGGGCTTAAGGCCGATCCCTCGCGGCAATTTCTCTCGGCCAAAGGCGCGGCGGTCGCGGCCGCGCCGAAACAGCCGAATTGAGCGGCCGGCGTGTCGGCGCGATTTGTGCTTTAAGGATGGGCGCATCTGGACGATGATATGTACGGCTGCCTGTTGGGGCGGCCGGCGAAACACGGCGGCGGCGGGAAGAAAGGCAGCGGATGCCGGACTTCGCGCTTGAGCTTAAAATTATTTCCAGTAAGATTGGAGCGATGTCTCAGGGATTACATTTATCGCAACGCATGTCGTTGTCGCAGATGCTGGCGCCGCAGTTGCAGCAGTCGCTGGCGCTGTTGCAAGCGCCGACGCTGGAATTGAAGGCGCTGGTGGAGCAGGAGGTGCAGCAGAACCCGATGCTGGAAGAAGTGCCGGCGTCGGAAATGGAGCAGCAGGACCGGAACCGGGACGAGGGGGTCCCGGCCAATGATCCGAGCGACCTGGCGGAACCGCCGGCGGATGTGATGTTTGATCCGGCCACGGAAAAGCCGCGCCGGGAGCCGGTGGACGATTTTCAGGCGGAGTTTGAGAAGATGGTGAAGCAGGACCAGGAAATGCGGGATCATTTTTCTCAGACGAGCCTGCCGCTGCGGCAGGGGCCGGAGGCGGAGGAGCGGCGGCAGTTTATGTTTGACTCGCTGGTGGCGGGGACATCCCTGCAGGAGATGCTGCTGGAGCAGATGCGGTTCTCGGAAATGACGGAGGAGCAGCGGCGAATCGGGGAGATGATCATCGGGAACATTGACGAACGCGGGCGCCTGAACGAGACGGTGGACGCGCTTTCCTTTTCCTCCGGCGAGGCGGCGGAGAAGATCGCGGCGGCGCTGAAGATCATCCAGACCTTTGACCCGCCCGGCGTGGCGGCGCGGGATTTGCGGGAGTGCCTGATGCTGCAACTGGAGCGGGCCGGGAGCCAGGAGACGGTGGAATACCGGATCGTGCGGGACTTCATGGACGCGCTATCGAAGCGGAAGATCCCGGAGATCGCGCGGGGACTGGCGCTGACGGTGGATGAGGTGCAGGGGGCGCTGGAACGGATCAAGTGCCTGGAACCGCGTCCGGGCCGGGAGTTTTTGCCGGATGACGAGCGCTATATCCTGCCGGAAGTTTTTGTGACCAAGGTGGGGGACGATTATGTGGTGACGACCAACAACGAGCAGATCCCCCACCTGCGCATCAGCAACCTTTACAAGGACTTGATGGCGCAGGCGGACACGTCGGAGGAGGGGATCAAGGCGCGGGAGTATATCCGGGACAAGATCCGGGCGGGAAAGTTTTTGATCAAGAGTTTGCAGCAGCGGCAGCAGACCATTCTGAACATCGGCAAGGAAATCGTCAAACGCCAGCGCGAGTTTATGGACAAGGGGCGGGCTTATCTCAAGCCGATGACGATGGTGCAGGTGGCGGAGGTGGTGAAGGTGCATGAGACGACCGTGAGCCGGGCGGTGTCCAATAAATACATGGACACGCCGCAGGGGATTTACGAAATGAAGTTCTTTTTCACATCGGGAATCCAGACGGAAAGCGGCAACGGGGTGTCGAACACGAGTGTCAAGGATATGGTGGCGGCGATGTTCGCCGGGGAGAACGCGGGCCGGCCGTTGTCGGACGCGGAGATCGTGAAGATGCTGAAGGAAAAGGGGATTGTGATCGCGCGGCGCACGGTGGCGAAGTACCGCGCCGAGCTGAACATTTTGCCGTCCAATTTGCGGAAGGTTTATTGATGAGGGCGCGCCCGGTCAACGGCCGCATGCCGTGGTCGCATGCGCGGCCTTTTTATATGCTTCTCTTCACAAGTTTCTTATTGGCCATTGCAGCCGTGGCAGCGGCGGGTTGGGTGTGTATGTCTCCACTCTCGACTATGACTGGTTTGAGGCCTTACACTGCCAGTAGAGCGCAACAAGTCCGCCAAATCCGCGAGCGTAATCGCATTTTCTTCGTTCAACCCGAGTGGCTCTCCGGCGGCGGCAACTCCGCGGACTCTGGTTTCGATGTGGAGTGGCGCTGGATGATAGCCGAGACGCGAGCGCGTTGCGCTGTTGTCTTCATTTTATGGTTGACGGGCGTGAGTGTTCTCATTTGGCGGTATCGGCGGCGGCGAGCGCAAGCCGTGCCCGGGGACCATTCAGGGGAAACTGCTAAATTGGAAGAGTGATGCGGGCCGCGAGGCGCGGCCCGCGGCACGCGGGGGCGCGTGCGTTCCCCGGAATCGGGAAAGATGAGTCAGGCTACTTTTTCAGTTTCAGGGCGGCTTTGGTGGCGGCGTGGAGTTCTTCCAGTTTGGGCTTTAGCTCGGCCTTGATGTCGCGCTTCATGCGGTCAATGAACAGGATGCCGTTGAGATGATCGTTTTCGTGCTGGATGACGCGGGCCAGAAGGCCGCCGCAGGAGAACTGGAGGGCCTGGCCCTTTTCGTTGGTGGCGCGGACATCGGCCATCGAAGGGCGCTCGATGTCGCCGTAGATTTCCGGGAAGCTGAGGCAGCCTTCGGGAGCAGTGGCCGGTTCGCCGGAGGGTTTGATTTCGGGGTTGATCAGCACCAGCGGCATGATGGCGGCGATGTCGGACTCCTGGCCGTCGAGTTTGAGGGTGGAGGGGCGGTCGGTGACGCCGCGGAGGTCCAGGACTGTCAACTGCAAAGCGCGGCCGACTTGCTGGGCGGCGAGGCCGATGCCCTTGTTGGCGCGCATGGTTTCCAACATCGCGGCGGCGAGCGCCTGTATTTCCGGGGTGATCTTTTCGACGCGCGCGCCTTTTTGGCGCAGAGCGGGATGGCCGTATTTGACGATCTCCAGTTTCTCCGGTTCGTTCTGGGTGGTTTGGCTCATGAATCAACTCTTGTCAGCGGCGCGGGTTGAACATTCTCCCGCCGGCGGTCGTCGCCGCGAGGCGGGATGAGGGGTTTGCGGCGAGTGCCGGCGCTCATGGGTCACCATCTGCGGTTGAGGAAATCGGCCAGTTGCGGGATGGCCGGGCTTTGGGCGGTGCGGACATAGAAACCGCTGGCGGCGACGCCGGTGAGCAGGCTCATGTCGTTGTCCAGCCCCAGGAGTTTTCCCAGGCAAAAGCCGGAGTTGAAGTGGTCGCCCGCGCCGGTGGTGATTTTGGGCCGGGGGACGAACGGGCCATTGACGAGACTGACCTTGCCCGCAGTGACGGCGAGGGCGCAGGCGACGGGATGGACGACCAGGGTGGCGATGCGCAATTGGGCGGCGATGCGGGAGGCGGTTTCGGCCAGGGCTTCCGGGGTGGTGGATTTAGGTTTGACACCGCAGACTTCGGCAATTTCCACGGCCTCTTTTTCGTTGAGGCCGAGGACGACATCGAATTGGGGGCCGAAGCGGGCGATCAATTCCAGGGCGCGCAGGATGTCTTTGGGGGTTCGTTTTTCGGGATCGGCCAGATCGAAGAACATGAGGCGGCCCGGAGTGGCGAGGGCGGGGCAGACGTCGCGAAGGATGGCTTCCCAAAGGTCGCTCATGTAGGGGAGCATGGTCCAGTTGACAAAGGCGACGAGATCGGAGGTGTTGAGTTTGGCGGTGAATTTGTCGAGTCCGTAGCGGGCCTGGATGTTTTTCCAGTTGATGTCCTTGAGCGAGGCATGTTTGCCAATCATAATTTTTCCGTCGTCGAACTCCAGGGCGTCGGTGGTGCCGGGTTCGGCGATGCTGTGGACTTCGGCGCGGGCGGCGAAATCGCGAAAGACGGGATGGAGGTTGGGGTAGCCGAGGTTGCCGAGGTAGGTGACTTGCAGGCCGAGGCTGGCCAGGGCGTTGGCCATGATGGGGCCGTTGCCGCCGAGTTTGGTGAGTTGGGGAACCAGTTCCAGATTGCCGCTGCGGCCGGCGGCGGCGCCGACGCGCTCGGCCAGTTTGGCGATGGTCGGGAGGCGCTGATAGGACTCGGCGCTTTCCCGCTTGTCCACGACATGCAGGATTTCATCCACGAAGCCGTCGAGGCCGACAAAGGCGCGCAAGGAGGCGGCGCGGGCGGAGGCGGCAAGGAGTTTTTGGGCGCAGGCGGAGCGCAGCTCAGGTGTGTTCATTGCGGTGTGTGTGGTTGTTTGGCTGGTGAGTCAATGAGGTTAGCTGGGATGGTTTTCATCAAGGTCAATGCCGGCGATTTTCAGGAAACGTTCCAGATCGTCGTCGCTGAAGAATTGGATTTCCACGGCGCCTTTGCCCTGATGGAAAGCGAGGCGGACCTTGGTGCCGAATCGCTCCTGGAGGCGGTCTTGGAGGGCGGCCAGGTGGGCGTCGGCGGGGACGGGGCTTTTTTTTGCGCCGGTTTTTTGGCCGGGCGGCTGTTGCAGGGAGGCGACGAGGGCCTCGGTTTGGCGGACGTTGAGCGTTTTTTTCAGGACGCGGTCCGCGGCGAGGCGCTGTGCTTCGGGCGAAGGCAGGCCTAGAATGACCTTGGCGTGGCCGACGGAGAGGCGGCCGTCGCGCAGAAAGGCCTGCAATTCGGGGTCGAGCTTGAGGAGGCGCAGGGCGTTGGCAATGACGACGCGGCTCTTGCCGACCTTGGCGGCGGCCTGCTCCTGAGTCAAGTCGAATTGCCCGATCAACTGGGCGTAGCCCCCGGCTTCCTCGATGGGGTTGAGGTTGTCCCGCTGGAGGTTTTCGATGAGGGCCAGCTCCAGGGCGGCGCGATCATCGGCCTGGCGGACGATGACGGGGACCTCGGCCAGGCCGAGCAATTGGGCGGCGCGCCAGCGGCGCTCGCCGGCGATCAACTCGAAATGATCGTCTTTGAGGCGGACAATGAGCGGCTGAACGATGCCCTGTTCCTTGATCGAGTCCGCCAGTTCGCGAAGGGATTCGGCGGAAAAATCCCGCCGCGGCTGCAATGGGGAGGAGCGGACCCTGGCGACGGGAACGCGCTGGACGGCTTCGGAGGGCGCAACCGGTTCCGGCGCGGCGTGGACGGGGAAGGCCGGCGCGGCGGACTGGCCGGAGGGGCCAATGCCGCCAAGCAGAGCGTTGAGGCCCCGTCCTAAAATCGGTTTTGCCATGAGGCAGATGTTACGGGCAAACGGCGGAAGGGGAAAGGGAAAAGTGATTTGGCCATCGCTCCGCATCAAGGAGTGACGAGTTGAACCTCTGAACGCCCCCTTCGCCGCCTTCCTGCACTGCTGACGCAATCTGGCGCTTGGCCCAATCATGAAAAGGGCTCCCGGAGTCGCGGGCATCAATGACAACGCTGCTGTCAAACAGAATCACCGGGTCTCCTTTTTGATTTCATCCCATCTCTTAGTGAACCGAAGCGGACTTCTTTCGATTGCAGCCATTGCCTCCGCAAAAGTCGGCTTTCGGCGCGGCGACTCCACCTTTCTGAGCAGCGCCTCATTCTCCCCCAGGACTTCCGGTTCGTAATAGTCGCCGGCCCGGAGCACGGAAACCTGAATTCTATGGGCGTCATCCACTCTTACAGCGTTCATGGCGGGAATATTAGGGGCAGTTTGGAATTCAGGCCGGCATCATGCCGGTTTTGCGGGCGTAATTGAACAGGCCGCCGGCATCCACCACGGAGCGGACATCGCCCAGAGGTTTGAAGGGCTGGATTTTTCCGGTCTTCTGAATCGTGACGGTGGCTTGGTCCAGGTCAACGCTGACGACATCGCCGGTCTTCAAGGCGTCGCAGAGGCGGGCGGGACATTCGCACGGATAAAGTTCGCCGGTGGCAATGGAGTTGCGAAAGAAAATGCGGGCGAAGCTCTCCGCGAGAACGATGCGGCAGCCGGCGGCGCCGAGGGCGATGGGAGCGTGCTCGCGCGAACTGCCGCAGCCGAAATTGCGGCCGGCCACGACGATGGGATACTCGCTCTGGAGATTGCCTTCCTGGATGTAGCGGACTGGGTAAAGGGCGTCGGGCAAACCGGCGAGCGCGTAGCCGCCGAGTTTTTTGTATTCGGCGGGGATGGTGGGGACAAGCGTGAGATGTTGCGCGGAGATGATTTGGTCGGTGTCAATATTGTCGCGCACGACGTACACCGGGCCTGTAAAAACAGATTGCATGGCGGCAATGTGCCCGAATCGGGCGGGATTTCAAGGGGGATGTTGGGGGATGGGGTGTTGGGGGTGCAGGTCACCTTTTTGGGTGCCGGTTTCCGGTTCTTAATCTTACTCTTGCTCTTAATCTCCATCGGGAAAAGAAGAAGAGATTAAGATTAGGATTAAGAGGGGAACCCAAGAAAGAGAAATGCGCCCGGCGGCAGAGTCAAATGAACGATTCCTGGCCGCTGGCGATCCGGTGACCCTGGTCAATGAACGGCTGGTGGACCTTGGCCATTTCGACTCGTTCCGCCAGGGACGGCGGCGGGACGGTTGGCGGCTTTGGCGCGGCAATTTGGGGCGCTTGGAACGTCGGCGCTTTCGGAACGGCGGGCCTTTCAAGGGTGGGCGCTTTTGGAATGGCCGGCGCTTGCAGCGCGGGCGCATGGATGGCCGGCATCTTGCCCGCCGACTTTGCGGCGGCGAGCATCACCGAACCAGCGACAGCGTGGCCGGTGAGATTCGGCGCAACCGGCGACGCCGGCGCGCCCGGAGTTTTGGCCCAAGCCGCGCCTTGCGCCGCCCACGCGCCCGGCCCCTGATAATTTGTTTTCGCCGCCGCCGCCGCCGCAGCCGACTGATTGGCCGGAGTTGGATTTTTCACCCAAGCCTGGGCCGCTCCCAGGGCGGACTTGTCGGCGGGTTCAAGTTTATCGGCGACCTTGGCGGAACTCTTGCAAGCCCAGCCGACCGACTCCCTTTCCGGCAAGCCATGCGCCAGGAAATGGATATGGTCCTGCGAAAAACTTCCCTTCTGCAATGCCGCCGCGTACTGCGTGGGCGTATGAGTTGGCTGCAACAGCGCCTTCGCCTCCGGATGCGGCTTATACTTTCCGGCGACTTCCGCCGCAGTGGGTGAGGTGATTTTGATCAAAGTCATACGCTATTCTCTAATCGCTCGGTGTAGATATAAACGCGCAACGCGAACAATGTCGCCTGTCATCAGCACATTTGGGTTTTTGCGTCTGGCTTTGAGATCAGCGTTGGACAAATTGTTCCAAGATAAAATATCATCGCCTGCTCTTTACGGCAAGTCGTTGCTGGCTCTTGGGGGGTAATTGATTGTTCTTAAAGTTACCCCTGCTGACCGGACGCACCTTCTTGATAGCATCTCGCGTCGGTTCTTTCGCTGGTTTTGGGGCGTCTGGCTTCGGATCAGCCCTCTTTTTATGACGAGCCTTGAGGTTATATTTGTCAAGAACTTTACCGGTGGCAATGATTGCCGCCACTTTTAACATGGTCGCAGGGATCTGTGAAAGCAGAAGAGACACCAGCGATTGGTGCGTTTCATCGGCTGTTTCAACGCAGCTAAAAAGGTCTCCGAGCACAGTTTCCGTAATGTCTTGGTATTTAATCTCAGGCTCCTTGCCGCCAGGTATTTTCATAGCAGACGCGACGAGAGATTTTGCGAATTTATTGCACGTGTCCATAATCAATTCCGTCGCAAATTTCTGTCCTTTTTCCCCTTTGAGCTTCTCCGGCTCAAAGATACATACTTCCGCAACATCGAACACAAGGGTAATAACAACTTCCACGACTCCCTTGACGAGTTCGCGCTGGGCATCGTCATCCAGCCTGAGATTATACCAGACGCTGTTCTCCTCAATTAAGTCGTTGATGTAGTCAGCAATAATGTTCCCGCCATCCTTGAGAAAAACGTGCGCGCAACTTCGAAACACCTTGCGGGTCCCTTCATCCGCCGTCCAGGTCCCCAAGCCGGCGCCCACCATTTTTGGCGCAACAACCGCCGTAAACCTGTAGAGCGCCTTGATATGAGGACCTCTCTTATAAGCGAGGAGTTTAGCCGCTTCGTCGTTGAAGTAGAATGCGGCATCCTCCACAGTTTCCATGGCAGTTTGGCCGGCTTCCGCCCCCTCGATGAGTTTATCACGGTATTCAGAGGTCTCTCCCAGCAGCTTGTGAAGGCTGCAACGAATTCTCTCAAATGCCACTCCGGCCTCATGTATGTCTTCATACGTAATTTCCTGCGGATTCTGCAATCGCTCCAAGCCTATGTTATTCACCTCGGTGAGCAAGTTGTCGAATTTCTCGATGCCGGGTGGATTTGCTCCTTTGAATATGCGCGCGATCATATTCGAGCTTTGCGCTATGAAGCCGGTTGTTATGTCCTCATAAAGTCCTCGTTGATACTGAATCGACTGGTAAAGGAGTTCCTCCTCCTGCAGTAGCTTCTGCCGCCAGAGAGGCGCGTAGCTCTTGAACTGAGAGGCTGGATACCGGTGGACGAATCCGTAGTTCACAAATTCCACATAAAGAGGACGATTGAAAGTATTATGGTTGGGAGAGGCAGAGTGGCTTCGCGTGGCAGCCGTATTTTCGCAGCATAGTGAATCGGCAAACCGTCTGACCAGTTCCTTGCACATCTGCTCTTCCGATGGCAGCGAATCTGGCGTCCTTTTGGTTTCTTCTACTTCCTCTTGGATCGAATAAAGATGAGTGTTATCGTACAAGTACTCTGCATCCCCGGGCGGGATCACGGGCGAAATGCCGTGGCTCCCCTGCGGGAAATTCATTTCGTTCCCATCTTTATCGCAATATAAGTTTGCCATATTCGAATCTTGGGACAGGTTTCTTCGAGAATGGGTTCATTTTCAGAAGCGCCCGGTATAAAGCCAGTTATCTGTTTCAGGCTCCATAAACATCTTTGAGCTTCGCTTGCGTTTGGGGACCAGGCACACCGTCAGCGCATTGGCCGTGCGTCTCTTGAAAAGCCATCACGGCAGCCCTCGTATCCGCACCCATCTTGCCATCGACCGGGCCACAGAAAAAACCAAGGCTGTTAAGACGAGCTTGTATCCCCGTCAACTGGTCTATCGGATCCAGATTCCCAAGCAGAAGAGTGTACTCGTCCTGTCCATCGCCCATAATCAACCGGCAGGCGCTTGCATCTGGAGGAATGCTCTGCTCAAGTTTCCCTTCGCCATCGGTTGTTCCCTGGATAATAAGACCCTCGTCGATAATCAGTCTGTATGCCTCGTTTGCCCTAGGCTTATTGGCTTCGAGCAGCCTCAGGCGCAACTTTGCCGGCACACCCTTTTTCTTAAATCGGTGGCGCTTCTCGGTGGCGCCTGACTCCTGCTTCAAGGTCAAATCGGGTATGTGGATGATGTCACCTTCCATGAGTACATTTGGATCCTTCCGCTCGGACTTAAGGTCGGCGTTGGACGAATGGTTCCAGAGCGTTTGCCAGAAGAAACCTCTGTCATAGGAGATGCTGCTCATGCAGTCGCCTTGCTCAACTGTGTAGTCTTCTGGCATAAAAATCTAAAATCCGCGCTTTCAGGCCTTTTCCCATGCATCCTGGTCCAGGTCTGGGAACGTGATTTGGCATGTTCCCGGGTCTATGCCGTCCACGCGGGCGAAGCCTTTGTCGTCGAGGGTTCCCTCTGCGACGGTTTCGCCGTCGGGAAGGGTGATGCTGTAGGCTTCGCCTGGCACCGGGTTGTTGTCTTCATCCACCATCTCGATCTCGATCCAGCTTGGCTTTTTCGCCTTTTCCGCCTGTGTTTGCGGGGGTTTGTAGGGCTTGGTCTGAACGGAGCCGTATTTCCCGGTCTTGGTCTGCAGTTGCGCGGCCTTGGTCTGCTCGACGACGCCCGGATTGGCATCGTCGGCGTCAAACGGCGCCGTCGGGCTTGCCGGGGTCACGGCGGAACCTGCATTTCCACTTTTTGGGCTGGGCATAAACTGCGCGTGTTTCGTGTTTAGTTGATTTTGACCAGGCCGCCCTTGATGGTCGTCATGGCATCGCCGCTCACGGTGGTTTGGGGTGACTTGAACTCGGCCTGGGCCTCCGATTGGACGGACATCGCGCCGCTGGACTTGAGGGTCGCGGTCGCGTCGGATTGAACGGTCAATCCACCGCTGTCATGCAACTCAATCGTGCCGGTGGTGCCGATGGAAATGCCGCCGGCCTCGATAGCAATGTAGGACTGCCCCACCTTGATCGTGACGTTGGTCATCCCCTCAATCACGATGTTGTCGGCCTTGAGATAGTAATCGCTGGTGACCTGCTCGGAATGGTTGCCTTTGAAAACCTCGATCACGTCCCCAACCACGGTCAGCGACAGGCTGCCGGCGACCGCCTTGGCTTCCTTGCCCCCGACGTTGAGATGACGGTCGTTGCCGATGTCTTCCTTGTGGTCGTTATCTACCGTTTCGTGGCGGTTATTTTGGACATGCTCGAAGCGGTCTTTGGCAACGACCAAATGACGGTTGTTTCCGATGTTCTCGAAGGCGTCATTCTTGATCCGAATATCGAGGTTTTTCTCGCCGTGGATGAAAACCTGCTCCGAGCCTTTTTTGTCCTCGAATCGAATTTCATTGAAGCCGCTGCCGCCTTTGCTGGAATTGCTCTTGAGCGTGCTTTTGGTCATTTCTCCCGGCAAGGCGTAAGGCGGCATGGCGTCGGCGTTATAGACGCGGCCGGTGATGATGGGGCGGTCGGGGTCGCCTTCGAGAAACTCGACGATGACTTCCTGGCCGATGCGGGGGATGTGCATCGCCCCCCACTTTTTGCCGGCCCATTCCTGGGAAACCCGCACCCAGCAGGAGGAGTTCTCGTCCGCCTTGCCGTAACGGTCCCAGTGGAATTGGAGTGTCACGCGGCCATATTGGTCGGTGTAGATTTCCTCGCCGGACGGCCCCACGACGATGGCGGTTTGAGGCCCCTGCACGATGGGTTTGGGAGTCAGCCGCGAAGGACGGAACTGCTGCGTCTTGTCAATGGCGGTGAAGTTGCAGGAGAAGAACTCACCCTCCGTCTTGCCGGAGGCAAACTCGCCGGCGTCGGCGTGAAGTGAAACACCGGTGATGAGGTAATCCCGGTTCTGGTCGTTGCGGGGATGGTTTTTCAGGGTGAAGGTGCAGCCGGCGGCGATGCCGCGCGCGCTGGCCTGGCCGTGAAGGGTCTCGTATTGGGTTTGCAGTTCGTCCAGGCGGACGCCAGCGAGGCGGTCTCCTTCGTTCTGAGCAACGTATTCGCCTGGGTAGTCATAGATTTCAAATTGGGCGGCGCCGTACTGGCGGGTCACATTGGAGTTGGAGAGCAGGGAGGTTTTGGGTTTCGTGAAATCGAAATCGTTCAAGGCGCAGGCGACTGGCTGCGCCTCCTTTTCCATCGTCCAATCGGTGATCACCTCCCGGCCAGCGGCGCCTTTTTCCAATTCGTGGAAGGTAATGTCCGTGTAGCCGCTGAATGGGCTGTGGGCGCTGATGGAATCGGCCAAAACGAGGGTGTGCTTGCCATTCTCGTGGTTGAAAAAGTAGTAAATGCCCTCCGCCTCCATCAAACGGCTGACAAAATTGAAATCGGTCTCGCGGTACTGGACGCAATACTCGCGCGGGGTGTAAGTGCCGGAAAGGCTGAGTTTGTAGTCGTTGAAACCGTGGCCCTTGAAAACCGCCTCGATAATGTCCGGGGTGGATTTCGCCTGAAAAATGCGGCAGTCGGCCGTGCGGGTGAGGAACCAGAGCCAGGGGACGATGGTGGCGCGATAATGGGCATAAGCACCCTGGTTGCCGACTTGCGCCATCCGGCTGACAAAGCCGTTGAAATAGCGTTCGGCCTTTTGGCCGATGTTGAGCCGGATGGTGACATTGTTGCCGACGACCTTGTCGAAATCAATCTCGCCATCCTCGCTGCTGAGTTCGGCCTCGATGTGGAAGAGGCGCCCCAGTTGTTCCTGCACTGAGACGGTGCGGATCGCGAGCACGTCATCGGCCAGCGGCGTGCCAATGGCGAGCAAACGTGTATCTTGAGATACTGGCATGGATCAGATTTTCACTATTCTTAACAAGGCACATTCAATAACGCAACGACAAAATCCGCTGCAACCGCTATTCCCTAACGGAAAGATACTCGCTTATTGCGTCTCATCTGTGGTCCTTTCAATATGGACAATGTCGCAGTCTGGCCCCATTAACTCGGGCAACCATATGTGTATTTCATTCGCACGGTTGCCGCATCCCACTTTTCATACACACCGCCTGGGCCAAACGCATCGACGTCGCGAAAATCGTGCGGCTTGTGGCGAAGATGGCTTCCATGCTGAATCATCGGAACGCCCAGTTGCTGATTAATAAACTGAGAAATTTCATCCCAGTTTTCGTCCCGATTGTCGAGAGTCCCGAAAGCGGGCGCGTGCTCCGGGCCTGTCCTTTGTTTGTATGCTCCACGCTGCGCGCCCTGAAGATTTTGGAGCGGCTTCATAAGGAAAATGATGTCGAACAGATCGTAGTCTCCGTAGAGATACTTGCCTTCCAGTGTCAGGCATCCTTCGTGCAGTGAGCGTGGCTGGATATCAATTGCAAAACCCATGGATGACGAACGGCCCTTAAATTCGAAGCCTTCAGGGGTTCTCACATATTCTCCGAAGCCATACAATCGTCGGAACCCGTCCCATAAATCGCGCGCCTCGGCGATCTTGTCCGCGCTGAAAGCTTCCCGCCATCGGTATGGGTCCGCCACCAGTCCATCCACTTGCTTGTCTGGCCGTCCGAGTGAGACACCAGCCGTCTTTGGCTTGCAACTAATCGGCTTGGGCTGATATACAGCTTTCCCTTTATACTGAAATGAGCTCGGATTCGTCTGCCGAACCAGAATCCATGCGTTAAATCTACCCGCCGCCTTCAGAAAAACATTTTGATCCCGCTGATTCATGTCACTCTGATTCATGTCGCTCCTTTCAGTCGAAGACGAAGGCGAAATTCCCCTCGTTTGCCGTCACATGGACGCGCTTCATTTCGGCGCCGCCGGCCAGGCGGGTCAGGAATTCCCGGCCGATTTCCGGCAGGATGGTGTTGGTGATCAGCGCGTCCACCATGCGGGCGCCGCGCTCCAGCTCGGTGCAGCGCTGGCCGATCAACTCCAGAACGCTGTCGTCATAAGTGAAGGGGACTTTGTGGTTTTCCTGGACGCGCCGGGCGACGCGGGAGAGGTTGAGCTTGATGATGCGGTGCAGGATTTCCTTGGTGATGGGATAGAAGGGCACGACCACCAAACGGTTCAGGAGCGCGTCGGGAAAAACTTTGGTGAGGGGGCCGCGCATGGCCTTCTCCAGGCCCTCGGCCCCCGGCATCAGTTCGGGGTCCTTGCACATATTGATAATAATATCCTGCGCGGCGTTGCTGGTCAAGATAATGATGGTGTTCTTGAAGTCAATGTAGCGGCCCTCGGCGTCTTCCATCCAGCCTTTGTCGAAGACTTGGAAGAAGATTTCGTGGACGTCGTGATGCGCCTTTTCCACTTCGTCGAGCAGGACGACGCTGTAGGGGTGGCGACGGACGGCTTCGGTGAGGATGCCGCCTTCGCCGTAACCGACATAGCCGGGGGGCGAGCCTTTGAGAGTGCTGACGGTGTGGGCTTCCTGGAACTCGCTCATGTTGATGGAAATGAGGTTCTGTTCGCCGCCAAAGAGGGTTTCGGCCAGGGAAAGGGCGGTTTCGGTCTTTCCGGTGCCGCTGGGTCCCACCAGCATGAATACGCCGACGGGCCGGTTCGGGTTGTCCAGCCGGGCGCGGCTGGTCTGGATGCGGCGGGCGATGGTGTCGAGGGCGTGCCGCTGGCCGATGACGCGGCGTTCGAGGAGATCGCCGAGTTTAAGGACCTGCTCAATCTCGTTCTTGACCATGCGGCCGACGGGAATGCCGGTCCAGTCGGCCACGACGCCGGCGATGGCGTTGGCATCCACGCTGGGGAAAATGAGCGGTGATTCGCCCTGGAACCGCTTGAGTTTGGCCAGAGCTTCCTTGAGTTCGGCGAGCATCTGGTCGCGCTCCCCGGCAGTGAGTTGGCCGTTGCCGGGATTGGCCGGAGCAGGAGCCGCCGGACCGGGAGCGGGCGCCGGAGCCGCGGGCGCGGCGGGCGGGGTGTTCTTCAGGGGTTGGGCGGGATCGGTTCCAGCCGCGAGGAGCCTGGCCCGGAGGCGGAGGATATTGCCAACCAATTCCTTCTCCTCGTTCCAATGTTTTTCCAGGCCGGCCAGGCGGTTCTTTTCCGAATCGAGCCGCTCGTTGATTTCGGCCTGGCGGGCCTGGTGATCCATGCCAGTGGCGGCTTCCCGGTGAAGGATACCCAGTTCCGTTTGCAGCGCCGCGATGCGGCGGCGGCAATCATCCACTTCGGGCGGAACGGCGTGCTGGCTGATGCCCACGCGGGCGGAGGCGGTATCAATCAAACTGACGGCCTTGTCCGGCAACTGCCGCCCGGCGATGTAGCGATGGGACAACCGGACGGCGGCGTCCACGGCCTCGTCGAGGACCTGGATTTTGTGATGTTTTTCAAAGGGGCCAATCACGGCGCGCATCATGCCGATGCACTTGTCTTCGGAGGGTTCCTCGACTTTGACGACCTGGAAACGGCGGGTGAGGGCGGGGTCCTTTTCGATGTGGCGCTTGTATTCGTCCCAGGTGGTGGCGGCGATGGTGCGAAGGGTGCCCCTTGCCAGGGCGGGTTTGAGGAGGTTGGCGGCGTCACCCGCGCCGCCGCCGCCCGCGCCCATGAGAGTGTGGGCTTCGTCAATGAAGAGAATGATCGGTTTGGAGGATGCCTGGATTTCGTCAATGACGCCGCGCAGGCGCTGCTCGAATTCGCCTTTCATGCTGGCCCCCGCCTGGAGGAGGCCCAGGTCCAAAGAGCGGATGGAGACATCGCGCAAGGCGGGCGGCACATCCCCCGCCAGGATGCGGTGGACAAAGCCCTCGACGACCGCGGTTTTGCCAACCCCGGCTTCGCCGGTGAGAATGGGATTGTTTTGGCGGCGGCGCATCAGGATGTCCACGCACTGCCGGATTTCCTGGTCACGGCCGACGATGGGGTCAATTTCACCCTTGCGGGCCTTTTCGGTCAGATCGGTGGTGAATCGTTTGAGGGCTTCCTGTTTCCCCATTTCGGCCGGGGCCAGGGCGCCGCTGGTTTCGCCCGGAGCCGCGCCGGCGGAGATGCCGGAGCCGTCGCTGGAGCGCATGGAGTCCTCGGGCGAACCGGCGACAATTTTGGCGAAATCGTCGGTGAGTTGTTCTCCCTTGATTTTGATGAACTCGCGGGAGTGGCCGAGAAAGACGTTGCGAAGGGAATCGGTTCGGAGGAAGGCGACGACGAGATGGCCGGTGCGGACCTGGGGTTCGCCAAAGAGCAAGGTGGCGTAGAGGTAGGCCTGCTGGAGAGCGGTCTCGATGTGGGGTGAAAAATCGCTGACGGCGGTGGCGCCGCGGGGCAGGCGATCCAGCGCGGCGACGAGGTCGGCGGCGACTCTTGAGGAGTCGAGGTTGAAATGTCGGATGATGCGCAAGAGGTCGGAATCGGGCTGCTGGAGGAGTTGGTGAAGCCAGTGAGCGACTTCGACATAGGGATTGCCGCGCATCTTGCAAAAGATGGTGGCGGATTCGATGGATTTATAGCCCAAGGGATTGAGCTTGCCAAACAGGGTGGATCGTTTGATTTCAGCCATAAGAACTTTCAAGTTGCGCCTGCCAGGATCAAGTCCCCGGCGTGGTTTTCGAACGGTTTGGTTTTGAGCCAGGTGGTCCAGCCCAGGCGTCCGGCCCGGGCAAGCTGGATGCGGGGCACATCCTCTTTGTCGAGGATCAGATTGACATCCCAGGAGAAATGTTCGCCCGCGTACTGGCGAACCCAGTCGCAGAGCCGGCCGAAGGCGCCGCCGGAAGGCAGGAGGCGCTGGTAATCGGCCAGTGGCATCGGTCCCATCCTCAGACGGAAGTGGAGTTGACAGGTCCAGAAGCGGGTTCCCACCACGAGCGTCACTCCCAGAGTGCCTGTATTGGAGGAGGCGCCCAGCTGGCAAAGGGAAGAGGGGGGCAGTTTGAGCCAGCGGCCCACGAAGGAGCAGACTTCGGTGCGGATGCCAAAAAAATCCGCGAGGATGGACTCCAGGCCTTCGGCGTTGCGGTTCTGGTGGACCAGGCGGCCGGCAAAATAGAGCTTGGCGCGGTCGGGCACCGTGTCGCGCTCGACCATGCTGTCCATCCCCAAACCGATGAGGCATCGGACAAATTGGGTCCAGCGCTGATCGTCCGGGCGGTCGAGATCAACGGGCTTCTGAGCATCGGCCCAGGCGCGAAAGAAAAAGGAGGAGAGGCGATGATGAAAGACGTTGCAGAAGGCGGCAAAAGCAGCGTCGCCATGGTGAACAATGCGGTCATGGGCATACTCGGTCAGGCAAAGAGGCAGGGGGCCATTCGGGCCGAAGAGACCGAAATGGCGGGCGTAGAGGCGGAAGGGGCCGGTGGAACGGTATTGGCGCAAGGCCTCCAGGGTGGCCGGGGCAAAATCCAGGGCCGGGCTTTGGCCAAAACGCACCGGGTCCTCCGCCGGCGACCATGAATAACCGATCCGCGGCTGGCCGGAAAAGCGGCATTGGATCAACCGCACGGCGGCGAAGAAGTCGAACTCATACGGCTTGGCGGCCAGTTCGGCGATCAAAGAATCTGTTTCTTGCCGATTCGCACTGGCCATCGCATGATCTCCTTGCGTTGCTGGGTTGAAATCACTGTCTCGGTGAATGAGTTGATGGAAACATATTTGGCGAAAAACTGCTCCAGGACCGCGCCCAGGACGAAGACACCCTGGCCTTCAAAGGCCAGTTCATCGAAAAGAACCGTGATCTCCAAGCCGCGGGCAAAGGTAATCGGCCCGGGGATTTCCACGCGCTGCACGGTGGGCCGGTAACGGATGTTGCGGATGCCGTCAATTTGTTTGAGCGCCTGGCGGTCGTTGGAGTCGGCATAAAGCCGGAGCATTTCGCGAAGCGACTCCGCGCCGGATTCCGCGTTGTTGTCCAACAGGGAGAGAAGGTTGAGCGAGAGATGGCTGACCAGGCGCCAGGCAAACCGGCCCGAAGCGACCTGGGGGCGCTCCGGCTCCTGGCCCGCCAGAACCATGCTGGGCCGGGGCAGGGTCGGCCCCAGGATGGCGCGGATGGACTTGACGGGCGCGCTGATTTCCATGGTGAAGTCCGTCCGGCCCACGCCCCTGGCCATTTGGATGGGAAGGTGCCGGTTGGTGCAATAGGCGCGGATGTCCAACTGGCGAAGGCTGGTCCGATACGGCGCCATATCAGAGTCAACAATAGAGATGAAAACATCCGTTCCGGCGTAGGAGGAGCGGCGCCCGGTGCGCCTCTCCCGGTCGCTAAACAGCCTGGGCACACGGTACAAGGCGTAAAAGGAACTGGCTTCCAGGTCGGTATCGCGCGCCTGATAGAAGGCGGTGAATCGGCGCTCCTGATCCGGCGTCTCCCCGTAACCGGTGACGGAAATGATCTGGTAGATTTCGAAGTCCAGGGGCCGGTTGCGATCCGGGACGACATGGAATTCGGACAAACGGTTGGAGACCAGGATGCGGTCAATGGTTTTTTCGAAGACATTGATGGCCGGGGTGCAAAAAAGGCTGAAGCAGGACTCATCCACTTTGCCTTCCAGCCTTCTTTCCGGCTCATCGAGGGCCAGAATGATATCCAGTTCCTCGCCCTCAATGCGGGCAAGGGCTTCCTGGAAACCGGCCAATTCAAAGAACAAAAAGCGGGGCGCAAATGCGAAGTACTCGCGAAGCAGGCGGTAGCCTTCGAAGCTGTGCGGGGCCGGCGGCAGCAGCGACTGATCGGCGGCAAAGCCGGCGCGCCGGATGCAATCCGGCGACAGGACCGCGCTGGCATGGGTCCGGTCGGCCGGGGATTGGATGATGAGGCGGAATTTGTGAGCGAAAATCTGCTCGTAAATTTGGCCGGGCAAGTCGTCCGCGCCCCGAATATAGACCACGAGCGGGTCGGCGCGGATTTCCCGGAACGGGTTGGCAACGGTTTTTCTGAGGCGGAGCCGGAAGGCCGCCTTGGCGGGAAGATCGCGCGGCAGGTTCAATTCAGCCAGGTCGCGCACGAAGTAGCGGGCTTGGGCGACAGCCAGCGGCAGGAGGCGCACGTCGTGCGCGGTGCTGAAAGTGCAGGCGGTCCGGTCGCCCTTGGCCAGTTGGCTGCGAAGGAGCGTCCCCCGCTTGATCGCCAGGCCCCCGGTCAGAGCCGCCTCCTGTTCCTCCGGCTCAAATTTCACGATCGCCATCGAAGGAACCGGACACAGGTAGTCCGGGTACACCGTCTCCAACAGCCCCTGCGTAAAGCGCGGGAATTGGGAGTCCAGCTTCAAATGGATGCGGGCGGCTAGGAAGGCGAATCCTTCCAGCAACCGCTCGACATAAGGGTCCGGGCAGATTTCCTTCGCGTCGGTCAGGGCCAGGCGTCCGGCAATCTTGGGAAAGTCTTTTCCGAACTCGGCGGCCGTTTCGCGAAGATGCCGCAGCTCGACGTTGTAAAGTTCGAGGAGCCGTTCATCCATTGGGCGAATCTCCAAACATGCACTGGCCGGTCTCGACGTCCACGGTGGTCTTGAGGTGCAGGTGTTCGGGCACCGGGGTGGCCCATAACTCGCCGTCCAGTTCGAAAATCAAGAGGTTGCGCTCCGATTCCACCCGGATGGAAAGCGAGCGGGCGAAGATGCGGGGTTCAAAGAAATGAATGGCTTCGCCGAGTTGCTCCTGCAATTGTTCCAATTCCGGCGACGTCGAGCCGCAAAACTGCGGCACACCGAAGTTGACCACGGAGCGGCGGGCCTCGGGGAATTCCTTCCACTGGACGCCGGACGATGACTGCGGCCCCAGGCAAGCCGAGGCGTTGAAGAGCCACTGCAGGTCGCGCAGGACTCCCCGGAAGTATCGCTGGGGGGAGATGACCCGTTGAACGCGGCTTTCTTCCTGATGGGACGGGTCGTCATCTGTCAGACGATCCAACAGGCAGGGCTGGAGCTTCTCGGTGGCGATGGGATCAGACATGAGCGGGATTCCTCGCTTCGTCCGGCTGCTCTTTCAGCGTCAATTCAATAGTGCGGCATTCGAGCAGCGGATACTCATTGCTGTTGGTCGCCAGGAGCCTCTGTCCCAATCCCAGGAAAGTCCCGCCGCCGTGTTCCAGCCATTCGGTCTTGCGCGCCAAAAGCATCGGGCCGTCGCGCAATTGCTCCGTGCCGGGGTAACGCGATGGAATGTGGCCCAAGGCGGTTCCGCCGTTGGTCCAGGTGAAGCGCGCGCGCAGCCAGACCAGGTCCCGCAAGTCTTCCGGTTTTTCGGTTTCGATTTTATGAATGCGGCAGAAAGGGACCCAGTAATACTTGCCCTCGAGGATGGCTTCCAGAACGGGTCCCAGCCGCGAATCGGCATCCGCGATCCAATCGAAGGAATCTCCATTGATTGCACCCTCCGAGGCGGGCGCGGCCTCAAAGGCTTTCGCGCGATATTCGGCCGCGGCCTCGAATTCGCCTTTGGCGGCCAATTGGCCGGCTTGGACGAGGAGACCGAGCCACTCCATCGGTTCGCCGAAGATAACCGGAGTGCGGCCGCCCGCGAAGACTTCGCGGCGGAGCATTTCGCAGGCGATAATGGGACGAAAAATTTGAGCCAGGAGCATGGACTCGGGCGTGAGGCTGGCGACTAATTGGAGCTGCGTCAGCGCCTTGTCAAGACGGCCCAACACACAATTGAGCTGGAAGAGAAAGACCCGCAATTTCGGGTCGTCCGGCCGCTTGCGAATCTCCGCCTGCAAGGCCGACAACCCCTCTTCCAACCGCCCGGCTTGCACAAGTTCCGCGGAATTCATAGGGATTCTGGCATCCGGCTGAAGAGAGCCGGACGCCGGATCAAAACCCGTTGGCTTGGTTTTCGGTCAAGAGCCAGTATTTTGCTTCAGGTCGTAATTATGCACCACCGGGGAATCCAGGGTGCCATCGGCCTTCTGGGGAGCATAGGAGACTTCGATCTTGGAGAAGTTGAGGGAAATTTGGTCTACCGGCACCACTTCCCCGGCCGAGCCGCCGATTTGGTGGCTCGATACCAGCAGGTCGGTGAATTTGATCTTGAGGTATTCCTGCTGCTGTTTGCCGGCTTTGCGGCAGGTCAAAAGGGCATCCGGGATAGCCTGCCCGGTGGCGCAAGCCAGGAACAGCTTGGGGCTGGCCTTGTTGACTTTCATGGTGAAATTGAAGTCTTGCATGGAGACCTTGCCGGCGCCGCCGCCCCCGCCGTAGGCATGCTTGCCGCTGTTGGATTCTCCCCACGACCAACTCTCCAGATCAATTTCATTCTTGTGTTTCGAGTCCGTGCTCTCGCCCGGAATCCCGTTAAGTTTCAGGAAGTAATCTACTGCTGCCATAAGTTTGTTTATGCGTTGCCGGGGCCTCGTGCCCCGGCCCCGATTGTCTTTCTCAGTTCCCGCGGACGGCACAGTTCCGCGGCCGAATTCATCCAACCGCTACGATTTGCCAGACGGCAGTCTTGACACCAGGCGAAGCGACACGGTCAATCCCTCCAACTGGTAATGCGGCCGGAGCCAGAACTTGGAAGTGTAATAGCCCGGATTGCCCTTGATCTCGGCCACCTCGACCCTGGCTTCGGCCAGCGGGTAGCGCGCCTTGACCTCCTCGGCCGATTTGGAGTCGCAGCAGAATTGGCTGATCCATTTGTTGAGCCACTCCTGCATGTCTTCGCGCTCCTTGAAGGAGCCGATCTTGTCGCGCACCATGCACTTGAGATAATGGGCGAAGCGGCAGGTGGCAAAAAGGTAAGGCAGGCGGGCAGACAGGTTGGCATTGGCGGTCGCGGCGGGGTCATCGTACACCTGCGGCTTTTGCAGCGATTGCGCGCTCATGAAGACCGCGAAATCGGTGTTCTTGTAATGCGACAGCGGCATGAACCCGTTCTTGGACAACTCGGCATCGCGACGATCGGTGATGGCGATTTCCGTGGGACATTTCATGTCCACTCCGCCGTCGTCGGTGGGGAAGGTGTGGACTGGAAGACCCTCGACGGTGCCGCCGGATTCGAGTCCGCGGATGCGGGCGCACCAGCCGTAGAGCTTGAAGGCGCGGGTGATGTTGACCGCCATGGCGTAGGCCGCGTTGGACCAGACGTATTTGTTGTGGTCCGCCCCAGCGGTGTCTTCTTCAAAGTCAAAGTCCTCCACCGGGGCTGTTTTTGCGCCATAGGGAATGCGGGCCAAAAAGCGGGGCATGGCCAATCCGATGTACCGGGAGTCTTCGCTCTCGCGCAACGAGCGCCATTTGGCGTATTCCGGCGACTGGAAAATTCTGGTCAAGTCGCGCGGGTTGCTCAGTTCCTGCCAGGAATCCATTCCCAGGACGGAAGGGGCGGCCCCGGCGATGAAGGGAGCGTGCATCGCGGCGGCGATTTGCGCCAGATTCCCGAGCATGTTCACGTCCTCCGGCGATTGGTCGAAGAAGTAATCGCCGATGAGGCACCCGTAGGGCTGGCCGCCCGGGGCGCCGAATTCATCCTCGTAGAGCTTCTTGAACAGGGGACTCTGATCCCAAGCCGTGCCGGCGAATTTCTTGAGCGTTCTGTTCACCTCCTTCTTGGAAATGTTCAGCACGCGGATCTTCAGGGTCTCGTCGGTTTCGGTATTGTTGACTAAATGGTGGAGGCCGCGCCAGGCGCCCTCCAGCGCTTTGAAGTCCTCGTGGTGCATGATCAGGTTGATCTGCTCCGACAGCTTGCGGTCAATTTCGGCGATAATGGCGGAAATCGTCCGTGTGGCGTCCGAGGAAATCAGGCTGGTGGAAGCCAGCGCCTGCTCGGCCAGAGTGCGCACCGCCGCATGAACGGCGGATTGCTTTTCGGGAGCGCGGGCCTTGAATTCCTTGTTCAACAGGGCGTCGAATTCGTTTATCTCCGCGGGCGCCGCTGCGGGCGCTCCGGCGCCTTGCAAAGCATTTTCCGGTGGCAACATAAGTGTCTCTTCTGTTAAATGTTATTGTGAGGGCGGGGTTTCGGCGGGCTTGGGCGCGGCCGCCAGCGATTTCATCAAGTCTGGATCGGCCAGGACTTTGGCGATCAACTCTTCCGCCTTGTCCCTGCCATCCATGTAGGTCAGCAAATTGGCCAACTGCGTCCGGGCCTGAAGCAGTTGATTGAGCGCGCCGACTTTGCGGGCGACGGCGGCCGGGGAAAAATCGTCCATGCTCTCGAAGGTCATTTCGACGTTGAGATTATCCTTGCCGGTCAGGGTGTTGGGAATCTGAAAGGCGACCCGCGGTTTGCAGGCCTTCAGCCGCTCATCAAAATTATCCACATCAATCTCGAGAAACTTGCGGTCCCCAACCGCGGGCAGCGCCTCCGACGGCTTGCCGGAAAGATCGGCCATCACCCCCATCACAAACGGCAGCTCGACTTTCTTCTCGGCGCCTTCCAACTCGACATCATATTCAATCTGCACGCGGGGCGCCCGGTTGCGCGCAATGAATTTCTGGCTGCTTGATTTTGGCATAAGCGATTATGTTTGTTGAGAAAGACGTTAAAGCGCCCTAAATATCCCGTAATATGGCTTGAGTGTCAAGCGGCTTTGTGCTCTTTTTTTCAGGACATGGGCATCAATGCCGACTTTCCCCTGCGTCTGGCCTCTCCGGAGGCATTCGCAGCCGTCAGGGATTTTTTCCGCCAGGCTGCCTTTGACGACAGCACAGTTTGTCGCGCCCTGGGATTGCAAGACATGAGCGAGACGGGCCGGGTGGAATGGGGCAAAGCCAGTCTGGAAGGCCTGACGGCCCCTTTGCGGTGGTGCATTGATCTGTTCCTGCGCCGCGGACAGGTCGCCGAAGAAGAGTGCCGGAAGATTTGCGGTGACGCCATCTGGACGGCGTTCCAATCCTTGGGCCTGGTGCGAGCTTCCAGGAAGGACCCCGCCTCCGTTCACTGTCCAGTCTGGATTTATCCTGCCGATGGCTTTGTCCTTGCCTCGGATCGGCCGGACGATCCCGATGGAGGCTCTTTTTCGGCAGCTCAGGACGTTGTTTTCCCGGCGATTTACGGCGGCACGCTCAGGTTCCTGGCCCTTCTGCCGCCAGCCGAGGGCGGCGATGCCCTGGACCTTTGCGGCGGCACCGGCATTGGCGCGCTTCATTTCTCGCGCCGCGCGCGCTCGGCCGTCACGGCGGATATCACGCCTCGCGCCGCCTTTTTTGCCGAATTTAACGCGCGATTGAATGGCGCGGCCATTGAGAGTTGCTGCGGCGATCTCTATGCGCCGGTCAACGGACGGCAATTCGACGTGATCTCCGCTCATCCGCCTTTCGTTCCGTCCCTGGCGCAGGACATGATTTACCGCGATGGGGGCGATTCCGGCGAAGAAGTGACGCGGCGAATCGTGGCGGGACTTTCCACCCACCTGCGTTGCGGCGGCACCTGCGTGATCCTGTGCGTGGCGCGCGACACCCAGGCTCAGTCCCTGGAGCAGCGCGCCCGCGACTGGCTGGGGCCTGGCCAAGACGAATTCGACGTCGTCTTCGGCCTGGAAAGAATCCTCTCGGTGGATGAGGTGATGCAGATATTGCGCAAACGCAATCTGCAACAGCCGGAGGAGGAGGCGCGCCGCATGTTGGAGCGGCAGAAGGCCCTGACCACCCGGCAGTTTGTCTATGGGGCGGTGGTGATTCGCCGCCATGCCCGGCCCCTGGGCGTCCAGCCGTTGCGCCTGCACCTGACGCCGGAGGGCGCCGCCGCGGATTTTGAGCGCGTTCTGGCTTGGCGGCAATTTTGCCGCGAGGCCGGTTTTTCGGACTGGCTGGCGGCCGCGCGGCCCCGTTTGGCGGAGAAGTTACAATTGACAGTGCGGTACCTGGCGCAGGATGGAGAATTGGCGCCCGCCGAATTCGTGTTCTCGATTGAAGGCGGTTTGCAGGCGGCGTTGCGCCTGGACGGTTGGATCGTTCCCCTGCTGGCGCGCCTCAACGGAACGCGGTCCCCGCGGGAAGTGCTTGAAGGCGCCCGCCTGGCGGGCGAGTTGCCCGACGGTTTTGGGCTGGAGCCATGGTTGCAACTGATCGGGCGAATGATCGGACTGGGGCTGCTGGAGGTGCAATTCCCGCGCTCGTTCAGTTCTTGATCCGGCCGGGTGCAGGACAAAGTTCTTCGTGTCTTCGGTAGGGCGGCGCTGCTGCGCCGCCCTGGAATTCAGGGCAGAGCGGCAGCTCTGCCCTGCCAGGAAAGAGGAGATTAAGATTAAGATTAGGAGCGAGATTAACAGGGGAACCAAAAAAAGTGAAATGCAACCTAACAAGTTACGACACTGTCAAATATCCAAGCTATACCCACCCGCAAACCCATCCCGGCCGGCTGGCCGTCATCGGCGCGCTGTCGGGTTTGGAACCCGCTCCGGCGACCCAATGCCGGGTGTTGGAATTGGGCTGCGGAAACGCCAGCAACCTGGCGCCGATGGCTTGGAGCCTGCCGGGGAGCCGATTCGTCGGCGTGGATCTGGCTTCGCAGCCCATCCAGCAGGGCTTGGAAATGATCCGCGACTTGGGACTGGCCAATATCCGGCTGGTCCAGGGCGATGTGATGTCGGTGAACAGCGAATGGGGAGAATTTGATTACATTATTGCCCACGGGCTTTACTCGTGGGTTCCCGCCCAAACGCGGGAACACATCCTGGAAATATGCCGCCTGGCCCTGGCCCCGCACGGCCTGGCCTTCATCAGTTACAATGCCTTTCCGGGAAGCCATCTGCGCCTGATGCTCGGCGAGATGATGCGCTTCCATGTGCGCGGATTTGAGGCCGCGCCGGAGCGTGTCGAGCAGGCCCTGGCGCTGGCGCGATTCCTCGCGGAGGCGCAGACCGGCGACGACGAGTATCAACTTTGGATGAAAGCCGAATTGCAGGCCGTCCTGAACCATGAAGAGGGGCATCTTTATCATGACGAACTTGCCGAGGTCAACCAACCCTTCTACTTCACGCAGTTCATTCAGGCCGCCTCGGCGCACAAGCTGCAGTACCTGGCCGAAGCCGATTATTTTGAGATGTCCGATTATGGTTTCAGCCAGGCCGCGCGCGATACGCTGGCCGGCTTGGGCCGCAACCGGATTGCACGCGAGCAATACCTGGATTTCCTGAAGTGCCGCCGTTTCCGCCAAACCCTCCTGTGCCACGCGGATCGCTCCCTGAGCCGCGAACCCGACGCGTCAATAATAGCCGGGTGGCTGGTTTCCTCGCTGGTCCGCGGCGCGGACGGGGAATGTGATCTTCGCCCGGGTGTGAGAAGAGCCTATAAGACGCCCAAGAATGCCCGTTGCGAAACCGATTTCTCCCTGGGCAAGGCAGCCCTTGAAGTCCTGGGCGCAATCTGGCCCCAACCCCTGCCCTTCGAGGAACTCTTCGCGCAGTCGGCGCAAACATTGAAACAGGCGGGGCTGGCGGGTGAAATTGACCCGCGCGCCCGCGAGCGTTTGCGCGGATTCCTCCTCAGCCTGTACGGCGCCGGCGTGGTGGAACTGTGCGCCGCGCCGCCGCCGGGGGTCTGGACGGCGGGGCCGAAACCGGCGGCCAGCCCGGTGGCGCGCTGGCAAATTCAGCGCGGCAACTTCGTCACCACCCAGTTGCATTTTCCCGTCCAGGTGGAGGATGAGATCGGCCGCGGCCTCCTGCAATGGCTGGACGGCACACTGGACCGGCGGGAGTTGGTGGAGAAACTGTGGCTGCTGCTCAAATCCAGGGATGCCCTGCGCATCCCCGGCGGTGACGAAGCCGCCGCCCGTCGCCAGCTCCAACTCGACCTGGAGGCCAATCTTTCCAAGCTGGCCAAACTGGGCCTGTTGGTCGCGTAACCGGGCGGGCCTGGCACCCGCCTCCCGCCTCACGATGAGGCGGGAGGCGGTTCGGCCGGCGGAGCGGGCGGCGGAGCGGCCCCTTCAGCGGGCGCACCGATGCTGGGGAACAAGGACTCGACCGGGGCGAAATTGAGTTCCTGCACAACTTGGACAAAATTCATATTGACAAGTTTCCGGGCGCGGCGCAGCAGGAAAGGCACGGGGCTGGACGGCTCCACTTGGCGGTAGTATTCGCATAAGTTATCCAAGTGCCGCAGGACTTCCTCCCGCGAGCGGATCGGACCCCGGACGGTCATGGAGACCCCGGACGCCCCGGCTGCGGTGTTCCCGCCTGCCGCCGCGTCGTCCAGCGCAAGGGTTGCCGGGCCTGCCCCGCCGGGCAGGAATGGAGCCAGAGCCTTGCTCATCGCCTCCAGCGTTTTTTGCAGGTCCTCGAAGCCGATGGTCCGGTCGGCGCCCAGCGTGGCCGTGAGGAAGCGGTCCATGGCCTGGAGAGCCTCGATGGACTCGGCCAGAGTTTGATGATGCGCGGCGGCCTGCTCCGCGCCTCCCGCGCGAATCGCGGCGGCGGCTTGCGCGGTTTCCGCCGGATCAGCCGGCGCGCTTCCTTCAACCGCGGGTCCTTGTGACGTTAATAATGCCTCGAAGGCAACCGGCGCGGCGCCGCGGCGCTGGCAGACCGGGGCGGCATAAAGGTAGTCCAAAATCGTGAGCCACCCGCCCGCCGAACCGCGCGGCGTGGTCAGCGCGCTCAAGATGTTCAGCCGCTGGGTGGGATCGTTGTCCTCCGGGTCCAGCAACGGGTGCAGGGCCGCCCAGTGTTGCTCCAAGAGCGCGCGGATCAACTGCAAACCGTCCCGAAAGCCGGGCAGGCCATTGATCCTCAGCGCGGCACAACACCATAAGACAGCGACCCGCAAATCTTTCGAGGCGCCCAGGAATTGTTCGCATTTCTCCTTCAATTCACGCCAGTCGGGCGGTTGCGCCGGCTTCTGGACGGCTCCGATCTCCACTTCGGGGGCGCCGCGGAGAATGGTTTGCAGTTCATCAAACCGCGGGTCGTTGGACAAATCGGGGCCGCAGGGCTGCCCGTCGGAAATGGGTTTCAACAGTTGTTCGACGCGTTCATTCATAAAGGGCACATCAATGCGGCGGGTTCTCCAGGAGGAAGCATCGGAAGCCGGTCTCCTGCCGAATCCACTCATCGGATTCCCGAACTTCCGGAAACAACTGCCCGTACCGCGCCACGTCTCTGCTCTGATAAGAAAACCCCGCCACCTGCTTTTCGAGGACCCATTCCCGGACGTTGCCAAACATGTCGCACAAACCGTTGGGTTGCGCGCCCTTGCTGCCGACCGGGAGAGGCCCGCGCCGCACGGGAAGGTTGGTGTAGCTTGTCACCTCATGGTCCAGGACACCGCGGGCACTGAGAGTGTTCAAGGCATTGGGCACCTGGTCCTCCGTTAAACCGGCAGCCGACAGCCATTGCTGCCTTGTCGGAAGAGTATAGTGCTTGTTCTCCTTTTCGCTCAATTTCTCGCAGAACTGGCCGGCTTGTTGGAAGGTGACGTTGGCAACCGGCAGGTTGGGGTCGCCAGGCGCCTTGCCGTTGGGCAATCCGCCCATGATGGTTTGGTATTGCTGCTCCGTCACCTCGCATTTGCCAACATAAGCTCCGCCTCCGGCAACCCCGGGAATCCAGACAAACTCCATTCCTATGGAATTGGTGAACACCTGCGGGTGGACGCCTCCGCCCAGTCTTGTTTGAGCGTTGTTCTGTAATTGCTGCGCCTCCCCATCGCCGGGTTTAAGTGACAGCGCCGTCCCGGCCAGCGCCAGCGCGTTTGTGAAATCACCGCGGGCAAACGCCGCCTGCCCGCCTTTCATGGCCGATTGGTAAGCGGCTTCCTTCCGGGCGGCTGCGGTGGTCTCTCCCAGTTTCGTTTGAGCGCCGTTGCGCAATTGCTGCGCCTCTCCATCGCCGGGCTTGAGTGACAGCGCCGTTCCGGCCAGCGCGAGCGCGTTTGTGAAATCGCCGCGGGCAAACGCCGCCTGTCCGTCTTTCATGGCCGATTGGTAATCGGCTTCCTTCCGGGCGGCTGCGGCGATCGCTCCCAGGTTCGTTTGAGCGCCGTTGCGCAATTGCTGCGCCTCCCCATCGCCGGGTTTAAGTGACAGCGCCGTCCCGGCCAGCGCCAGCGCGTTTTTGAAATCGCCCCGGGCAAGCGCCGCCTTCCCGTCTTTCATGGCCGATTGGTAATCGGCTTCCTTCCGGGCGGTCGCGGTGGTCTCTCCCAGTTTCGTTTGAGCGGCGTCGCGCAATTTCTTTGCGTCGCCATCGTCGGGCTTCAGTGACAGCGCCTTCCCGGCCTGCGCCAGCGCGTTTGTGAAATCGTCGCGGACAAATGCCGCAAGTCCGTCTTTCATGGCCGATTGGTAATCGGCTTCCTTCCGGGTGACCAGGGCGATGTCTCCCAGTTTGGTTTGAGCGTCGTTGCGCAATTGCAGCGCGTCCGCGCCGTCGGGTTTGAGCGCCAGCGCCTTCGCGGCCTGCGCCAACGCGTTGACAAAATCGCTGCGGTCAAATGCCGCGCGCCCATCTTTGACGGCCGATTGATAATCGGCTTCCTTCTGGGCGGCTGCGGCTTCCTTCTGGGCGGCCGCGGCGATCTCCCCCAGTTTCGTTTGAGCGGCGTCGCGCAATTGCTGCGCCTCTCGCTCGGCGGGCTTGAGTGACAGCGCCGTCCCGGCCAGCGCCAGCGCATTTGTGTAATCGCCGCGGGCAAACGCACCCTGCCCGTCTTTCAGGGCCGATTGGTAATCGGCATCCTGCCGGGCGGCCGCGGCAATCTCTCCCAGTTTCCTTTGAGCATCATCGCGCAATTGCTTTGCGCCGCCATCATCGGGCTTGAGTGACAGCGCCGTCCCGGCCAGCGCCAGCGCATTTGTGAAATCGCTGCGGGCAAACGCTTCCCCCCCGGCTTTCATGGCCGATTGGTATTGGCCAGCCAGCCTGGCGCTGTCGCGCTGCTGTTGCGCCTGAGCGATCATTTGTTTGATTTGCTCATCTTGCGGATGAAGTTTGCCGGGTTTTTCATTGCCGGCTTTTTCAAAATCGCCAATTGCTTCGTCGTATTTCTTCTCCGCCAGGAGCGTTTTTCCGTCGGTCAGCAGGCGTTCAAAGCGTTTCTGCGCTCCGGATTCTTGCGACACCAAGGCGACAATCGCGGCGATTAACACCACGACCACGATTCCGGCGGCCAGCGTGATAGTCCGTTTGACCGGCGAGGCGGCATTCCCGGCGTCAGGCGCTGTGGGGGGGGGAGGCGGCGGCGTAACCCGGGTCGTGACCTCCGGCGCGACCCGGGGCGCGGGCGGCTCCTGGCCCAGGAAGCGGGCCTCGATTTCGCGCAGTGGCGCCATCGCATTCGGCGCCAGTTGGTAGGGAATCTCGCTCGCCAGCGGAAAACCCTTTCGGGAAGCTTGCAGGAAAAAGAAGTCATCCCCCTTTGGCTCCCCGGCGACCACGTCCAGCCAGTCGGCATGTCCCCGCGCAAACAGGACCAGGGGAACAGCAGGGGGCAGCGCCGAGCGTAGAAACCCGGCCCAAAGCAACAGCGCCGAATCCTGGGAATCGGCGGTCAAGGGAACCCGGAAATGGAGCGACTGCGCGGGGGCGTTCCCGCCATGAGCGGACGCGCGGGAGTTGCCCGCGGTCTCAAAAGCGCCGCTCAATTCGTGCAGCACGCGCAACAAACCGAGACGATTGGGACCCAGCTCGGGACGTTCCAGGAAGCGGCGCGGGTCATCGGTCATCCGGCTTGGGTCCGGATTCGCCGGGCTGCCGGAGAGAAGCGTCCGCAACTGATCCTGGGCAGCGCGGCAGTGGCTGGCGATCTGATCGGCCGTGGCGGCGGCCTTGCAGGCGTCGCGCAGATTCTCCAGACCGGGCCGCACCGCGCTCAAGAGGAGCCGTGGAGAAACCCGCTCGCCATCCACGCACAAAACCATGGGATACTTGGCGCGGCCCTTGCCGTCCTTGGAGGACCACAACCGGCCCAAAACGGCGTGGCCCGCCCGGAGCCAGAGGAAGGTGTGGTCGAATCCTTCCTGGCGCTTGTCGGCTTCGAGTTTTTCCCAGGCGCCCGAATCCACCTGCCTCCCAATGCCTGCGACATACAAAGTCTGCTTGACATAGGCGAGGGTCTCGGTGTCCACGCCGATGCCCGGGATATGGTCATCCCAGCCCGGATGCTTGCCAAAGGCCGCCAGGGTCAGGCGCGGCACCGCGCCTTCGGCGCCCGGGGCGGGGCCTGACTTTGCCAGCTTGTCAAATAAATTGCTCATAACGGCGGACCGCGGCGTTGATCGTTACTGTTTTGGCCAGTCCTCCAATTTCGGAAGCGGGCTGTCAAACTTGATTTCAAAGTTGAGGTTGCCGGTCTTGCCGGATTCATCTGCCAGCGGAATCTGGAAACGCCATGTTGTTCCATCGCCGGCCTGGCTGGCGTGGTTGTCCCGGATCAGCCGGATGAGTCCCCAATCCGCAAAGCGTGTGATTTCCCTGGCCGTCCCTGGCTGGGCCTCCACATTCAGCAGATCTTTGCAGCACAGGATTTGCAAGGGCGCGTCCGCCGGCATGTCGCAGATTTGGAATGGCGCGTTGGAGGCGCCCACGTCCGCCCACCGCTCTTCCGCGCGCCCCCTGGCGACCTTGAGACCGCGGTAAATGTCGGTGATCAAGCGGTCCGTACCAGGAACAAAAGAGAGTTTGCCGTTGATCGGGTCGTCTTTTGCCAGCAGCTTTGAGGCCAGGGAGCCATAGCCGGCGCATTGCTTCTGCACGGAGGCGAGGGTGCCGGCGTTATCGCCTTTCCAAACCGCCCGATCCATTTCCGCCGCCAGTGGTGTCAAGAATACTTTTAACGCCCGCACGTCCTCCACGCGCATGGACCGGGCGCCGTCTATCAGAACAGGAAAGCCGGCCAGGGATCGCAGGTACGAGTCCATGAAGGCCAGGATGCTGTGGCGGGTGTCCTGGAAGGCATCGTCCACCGGCTTGAGCCGCTGAATCTCCAGGTCCGCATTGACTCTATCCAGCCAGCTCGCGGCGTTTGTGACACTTCCAATGTCGGTGTAAATGCCGGCCTTCAACTCCAAGAGCCTGTTGGTCGCCGCCATGACGTAATTGGAGATAAACCGGCCTTGGAGTTGGCTAATTTCAACGCTGGCGATGCTGTCGCAAGCCGCGCGGACGGAATCCGCCAGCGGTCCGTCATAAGCGGCCAGATTGGTGGTCAGCGCCTGCGCGGCGTTGCGCAAATTGCCAAACTGCACCCATCGGTTTCCAATCAGCCGCTCGTCATTCGTCACCGGCTGTTGCGTCAAATCGCAAGCCAACTGGTAGATGGCATGGCGGCGCTGATAAACCGGATTGGCCAGGCCGGCCTGGGAAATGAAATTCAAATCCAGGTCGGCGACGGCGTTGCTGCGTGCCAGATAATTGGTTTCGACGGCCCGGACCGATTTCGAAGATTCGGCTTTTAACCGGTCATTAATATCGAGGAAAATCCCCTTGCCGCGGAACTCCGGTTGCAGGTTTGCGGTGATCCCGCTGAAGGAGGAAGTCGAGGCCGCCTCGTCCGCCTGTTGCAACAAAAGGTAGGAGGAAGCAAGGTTGGCGCCCGGCGCCGGATTGGTTGCCGCCAAATAGACGGCCCGGTTGCTTTCCACGCCGGCATATCCGCCGGACTTCACGAACGAACACGGATCGTAGGGAGCTTTCAGCCAATCGCGCTCCAACTGGGCGTAATTTGACAACTCAGTTACCAGCCCGTTGAGTTGCCCGACTTGCCGCAGGACCTGCGACTCGGCGGCCTTGTTGATCTGGATGAAGTTGTCCAATCCCGTGGAGATTGCCGGATTGTTCGACAAATGCTCTCCGCCGGGCAGGGCCAGGGATTCCGGCGGCCAGGAATGGCCCGCTTTGGAGTAATCGGCAACAAAAACGTCCACCAGGTTCGTATCCGGCAAGTAATCCGATTCGGTGAGATACGACACAAAAGACCTCAGATACATCTCCGCGTTCGACCGCATGATGAAATTCTGCTGTGGCGGCGCGCCTGCCAGCCTGTCCGCTTCCAGCCAGATGAGCGACAGCAAGGCATCCTTGTGCCTCGATTTACCCGGATTCTCGTCGGTGGGTTTCAGGTGCTCCATCCGGGTTCTCGTGTCTTCCACCAACGGCTTGAGAACTCCATCCTCGAACAAGATGCGTTGCGCGTCCGGACGTTCCTTGACATTGCTCATCCAAGCCACCGGCTTGAAGACAAACCCCACGGCAAGAGGGTGCTGCACCGAATTCCAGAGCCGCTTGTGAAACTCCACGACGGTCAGGCCGGTGCCTTCGACTTGGTTCGTCCCGGCGTAAGAGTAATGCAACGGATCGGCGCCGGCGCCGGCGCGGACAACTCCCCCTGCCTGCCATATCTTGCCGGGCATCCAATGATTGGCGCCCGCCTGCCAGAGTCTGGCTTCCTTCCCTACGCTGTCCCTCAGGCTGCCATAGGAGTACCAGGCAAATCCAAGAAGCAACAACAAGGCGACGGCGGCTGTGCCGAAGATGGCCAGCCGCCGCTGGCGCAACATCTTCAGCGTGTTGGTCGCTCGGGTCACCAGCCCGCCTTCCCGGAAAATTTTCTCGTTAAAAAGGTCCCGCAGGAAAAACGCCCGGCTCTCCGACCTGCCGGATTCGGGCAACTCATCCACGGAAACATTGGTGGCCAGCGCCAGAGCCTCGTCCAGGGCCGAGCCTTCGCGCATCGAGGAGGTGAAATAAATGCCCCGCAGAAAAATCGGCTTGGCCGACCATTCACCGGCCACAAAAATCGTCTCCAGGTAGCGGCGAAGCCGGGGCGCCAGACGCATGATGCTCTCCGGGAGGGCAAACACGGAATTCACAACCTCCATCCGCCGGTTCCCGCGGGTCATGCGCGCGGTGTCGCCGGCGGCTCGAAAGAAAGTCTGGGTTTCACCGCTTCCAGCCGTGCCGCATTCCCGCAGCAACGCCAGGCGCCTGCGCCGCACACGATCGGCCACGCTCTGGAGAAATTGCTCCACCAGCTCGGGACGGAAGGCCGCATCCAGCGGATCCGGATTGGACCAGCCGAACATCTGGTGCTGCAAAAGCGGGTCGGTGATGTTGTCCGAAAACTCCCGGAACCCCTCCATCAGGTCGCATTTGGTCACCAGAAGGTACACCGGGAACCGGACGTCCAGGGTCCGTTGGATCAAGTCCAACTGCTGGGCCAGCCGGCTGGCCTTGCGCGCGATCTTGTCCGCCGAATCCTTGATCAGGCTTTCGGTCGAAAGAACCAGCATCAAGCCGTTGATGGGACAATGGGGACGGGACCGGTGCAGCAGGCGGAGGAACTCGATCCACTCCTTTTGCGGCTTCCACTCCCGGCTCAAGTCCGACTCGCCCTCGTCCGGGATGATCATCTTGCCCGCAGTGTCCACAATGATGCCCCGGTTGGTGAACCACCAGTCCATATTGATGGTCCCGCCCGATCCCTGGAGTTCATCCTGCATGCCCGGCGGGAAATCAATGCCCGAGTTGCGAATGGCCATCGTCTTGCCCGACCCGGACTCCCCAATGATGACAAACCACGGCAGCTTGTAAATGTCCTTGCCCCGGCTCTTGAAGACTTGCAACCCTTCCAGGAATTTCCGGCGCAGGGCGTCCAGGTTGGCGCGTTGGCCGGGGTCGCTTACTGTCTTGGGCACCGCCCCCGCTTGCGCTTCGACGCCGGAGGAGAGTTGCTCGCGCTGGCGGCGCAGGCGCATCCGCCGCCAGAGATAATAACCGCCAAAAAACAGCAGGGCCAGCAGGAGAATGGCCAGCGCCACCCAAATTCCGATTTTGGGAATGGTCACGGCTGCCGCGAGCGCGCCCAACCCCAGCAACCCCAGGCCCCATTTCACGGCGGCAACTTCTCTTGAATCGTCGTCCATATTCTGTTCTTCTCTTTCGTGCTCGAATGCTCAATCCATCCCCGTCATGGCCCGCTCTTGTCCGTCTTTTCAATCTGTTGGATCGCGCCGGTCAGATCGGAGGACGCCTTATAGTAAAGGCCGTAATACACCGCCAGCACGCTCAGACACAAAAACAGGAACAAAACGCTCACCAGAACGATCTTGCTGCCCGGCGGCTCCGTCAGGACGCGCGTATCGGTGAACTTGTAAGCCTCCTCGCTCAACTTGACCCGATCGGAGTCGGTCCAGTGCCGGATGCGCGGGAACATCTGTTCCATCAGGGAACGGATTTGCTCCGGCTGGTTGCGGTACATGCCCTTGAACCCCAATCCAAAACAGGTGTAATAGACAGCCAGCCGCTCGACGGCCTCCTCGCGGACGTCGGCCAGGTCTTCGCTGACAAATTCAAAGAACCGCTCGTCGCCGGCCAATTCGCTCCGTTCCTTGGCAAGGCGGTTCGAGTCCCACTGCGCCGCGAATTTGAGGCGGCTCTTGGCAATCACGTCATCCACGAAGAAAATGACGGGCAACTCCAGGCGGCTGATCTGCCCGGCCAGCCGCACATCCGAGGTATTGTTGCGCGCGATGTCCGCGATCATGCTCTTGATGTCCGCCCGCGCGCGCGCGTACTCGTGCTGCGCCTCCGGTTTGGCGTAGGACATGCGGTTGAGGAGGCACACATACTGAAAAAGCTCCTCGTATAAATCCAGCAGTTTCATGGCGTGGGGGCCGGCAGGGTCATGTACAGGGTGAATTTTGCGTCGCTCAGGTCGAAATCCGCGTTGTTCCACACCAGCGACATTGCCCGGTCTTGTTTGATCTGGTCCCAACGGCGCTGGTTGGAAGAGGGCACCAGGCGGAAATAGTGCAGGTTGTTCTGCGCCGGCAGGTCCAGCGGCGGAATGCCCTCCTCCTTGAGTTCCAGGCCCCGGATGGCCACCTGCTCCATGCTGCGCGGCATCAGCTTGAACTTGTCGGCATCGCTGAGATAAATCGCCAGCTTGGTGCGGTCCGCCTTCGTCAGGACACCCAGATAATATCCCGAGGGCGTTTCAAAATCCCCGGCTTCCAGGCTTGCTCTCATCAAGCCGGGATTCCCGCCAAAGGCAACCGTCTTGGGAGGAATGCCTTTGGTCACGGGGATCAGGTCGCGGATTTTTTGATCCAGTTCCTTGAAAGACCGCAATGGATCGTCATGGTTGTAAGGCTCGCAATCAAAGGTTGTCTTCTGGGGAAACAGCGCCAGCAATTCGCCCAGGAGTTCGCGCAACCGAAGGCAGAGGTCAAACGGCGCCACGACGCCCGCCTCCACCACCTCCGGCAGGCTGGCGCAAGCGCGATTGAGCATGGCCAGTTTCATGGTCAACTCCCACTTCATTTCCAGGCCGTGCCCCCCGGCGGCCACCTTGATTCGGAGATCGTTGCGGCTGGCGTTGAGTTGCGCCACCAATTCGCGCATCATCTCATGGAGGACCGGCGAGGACCGCAACAAGAGCGAGGGCGGCGCAAATTCCGGGTCCAACTGCGGTTTTCCAGACTCGGCGCCGGTCGAGCGCAGGATGCGAAGCAAGGGCAGCGATTCCATATCCGAAAGGTCTTCGCCTTTGAGCAAAACCCTGGCATTGACCTTCCGAACGTGAATGACCTGCGGATTGTCGCCGGTGTTTTCGTCGGCTGTCTCCCGGCTTTCCTCCGGCATGTAAAGGAGCTTCACCCGGGGGTCGGGCCGTTCGTTTTGGCGGAATGAATTGGCCCGGTTCTTCGCCCAGAGCGGCACCGCCAGGAGCACCATCAGGGAAACCGCGCCCCGCGCCAGTTCCGTCTTGATGTCCAGCGCCGGCAGTGAGGTGTCGTCTGGAAACGCAATTTCCTGCCCGCTGGGCATGATGGCGCGCAAACGCTCGAAACGAACCCTGCCGTCCGCCAAATCATCCTGGGACAGCCGGCACTCTATCACCCCGTAACCATACGGCTTCAGCAACGCCCGCGCGGCGCGAATGTCCACTTGCAGCCCCCTTTGCATGATTTGCAAGTGGTGCGGCTGCAGAAACAGACCTTCATGCCAGTGGACATGCATACAACATCTACCGATTTCCGCGGATACAGTTCTCGACCAGTTTCACGAACGAATCATTGAGCTGCTTCTCAATCACACCGGGCGCGGCAAAGTCCTTGGCCCGTTCGCAGTACTTCTCCCAACAACGCTCCTTCTTGTTCTTAAAGAGGCCGCCTCCGCCTTCCCCCGCCACAACATCATCAATGGCCTGCGGGGCGAACCGCTCGGTGTAATATCGCTCGAATTCCTTTCCCCCCTTCAACATCGCCACCTGCAACCCCCCAACCAGCGCGGAAATGGCCTGCAAGTGCGTCTCCAGCCCCTCGCCTTCCCCGGAAAGGCAGCGGGCCACCACCGTCCGAAGTTCCGCGCGCCTGCGGATGGCCGGATTGTTATGCGATAGAGCGCTCCATGTGTTGAAAGTTGTCTCATCCAATCTTGCGCACAGTTTCGTCAGTTGCTCCAGGATCTCCGCAACTCGTTGCAATTTAGGCTGCTGGCCGGCCGCCAGCCCGAACTTCTCACGCAACTCAGCGGCAACTTCCAACTCCACTGCGGCCTGATCCACCCATGCGAATCCCGCCTTCGACAAACGTCTCGATATCTCCTCCCGTTTTGCGTCGGGAATGCCGGCGGCCGCCTCCAGAAAGCGTTCCAGCAACTCCTCCAGCGTCGCCGGCGGCGGCGCCGGAGCGGCCTCGGGCGCCGCCGGGGCGGTTTGGACAATTCGGCCGGCGACAGGAAAGCGGGCCAACAAAACCTTCAAATAGCCCTTGCGGCTCGCAGGCGGAACACCTTCGAGACTCCGCGCCAGTTCTTCCTGCAACAAGCCGCGCCGTTTCTCCTCCGGAGCGGTGGCCGCGTCCATCTGGATTCGCCGGAGCCGGCCGGCAAGATCATTGACCTGGCCTGTTTCTTGTTCACTCAGAACTGTCATGGCATTAGCGTCGGCAGACATTCAACGCCGGTTTCGGGCAAAAAGTCAAGAACCGATGTCTCTCTTCATCAACTGGATTTGATCTCCATCAACCCCCGCACAACCGCCGGACAGATGCGCGGATTGGAAACGGCCGCCCGGCCGCCTAGTGGAGTGTCCCTGAAATAGCTATACATAAAAGTGGCAGCGGCGTCTCGCCGCTGGTTGCCCGCTCAACCGCCAGCCACAGCGGCGGGACGCCGCTGCCACAATATAAAAGGTTATGTCTAGTCA
>Ga0181530_10000550_pt1 | contig 47704 bp, 36 predicted proteins | sample PEATcosm2014_Bin_42_FD_119769 | JGI IMG/M metagenome (GOLD analysis project Ga0181530, IMG submission 119769) | Peatland microbial communities from MTU Mesocosm Facility, Houghton, MI, USA - PEATcosm2014_Bin10_60_metaG | ecosystem: Environmental > Terrestrial > Soil > Wetlands > Peat | place...
AGCCGCAAAGTCGTGGATGGCGGGCCGGAGCCTGCCCCCGGGCACTTGACCCGGGGGCCCGCCATGACGGGACGGACGATGCTGCGCCGAATGGTGATTCGTTTATTCCTCGGCAGGCGCTAAGCGGCGGGGCGCCGGAAGCGCATTGCATCGCTTGTGGCGCCGCGACACTATTGCGGCACCGGAATTCTGGCCGTCTGCTACCTTTCGGCGTGCGACACCTTGCCAACTGCCTTGCTGGATCAAGCTCGGATGCCGACACACTTGCGGTTTTTTCGTTGTAGCCTTGCCGCGGCGCTGTTGATCCTGCTGGCCGGCATTGTCCCGGCCGACGCGCAAACCGATCCGGCGGATCGGGCGCGCTTGCCGGACGGTCCGTTGCATGAGCAGGTGCTGAATGTTCCAGGCGACAACGGGAATCCGGTGACGCTGGAGGTTACGCTGTACACGCCCGAGGGTACGGGGCCGTTTCCGCTCGCGGTGATGAACCATGGCGCCACCGGCGCGAGCGCCGGGCATCGTGGCACGCGCTACCGTTTCACTTTGTCCGCATACTATTTCCTGTCGCGCGGCTACGCGGTCGCGTTGCCGATGATGCGCGGCTTTGCCGGTTCCGGCGGCAGCATCGTGCATCGCGGTTGCGACGTGGCAGGGGATGGCATTGCGAGTGCCAGGGATATCCGCGCGGTGATCGACCACCTGGCCACGCAGCCGACGATCGACACCAGCCGCGTAGTGGTTGCCGGCCAGAGTTTTGGCGGCTGGAACACGCTCGCGTTCGGCACGCTCGACCATACCGATGTGCGGGGGCTGATCAATTTCTCCGGTGGGCTCCGGTCGTCGGATTGCGCGATGCAGGACGTGAGCCTGATCGCCGCGGCGGGATATTTCGGCGCCCACACAGCAATTCCTTCGATATGGTTCTACGGCGATAACGATAGCCTCTTCCCTGTGGCAACCTGGCGCGGCATGTATGAGCGGTATATCAAGGCCGGTGGCCGTGCCGAGCTCGTCGCCTATGGCAATTTCATGAAGGATGCGCACCAGCTTCTGAGCTATCCGGAAGGGATGCAGATCTGGGCGCCGAAGCTGGACAGTTTCCTCACCAGGATCGGACTGCCGGGCACTCTGCTGCATCCCGAATACGTTCCGACGCCGTTTCCGCCGCCGACACACTATGCTGCCATCGATGATGTCGCGGCGGTTCCGGTCGGCAGCGACCTGGCGCGGGACATGTATCGGGCATTCCTGACCAGGCCCTTCCCACGGGTCTTCGTTGTCGGTTCGAATGGCGGTGCAGCATCCTTCGACGGCGGCGTGGATCCGTTGGGGCGAGCCCTGCGTGCGTGCAACCCGCAACTCCATTGCCAAGCCTACGCGGTTGACGACCATGTGGTATGGGTCAAACCGGCCGCGGCCGATGCGGCTCGCGTGTCCGAGGGGCCGGTCTACCGCAAGACCGTGCCGGCGAATGCCACCGCGACGATCGATTTCTCCTACAGCGTCAATTCGGACTGCACCGCACGCTCGGTGCCTCGGCTATGGCTGACGCAGCGACCCGCGCACGGCGAGGCGCGGGTCGGGCAGCGCGTGGATTTTCCGCGCTTTCCGCCGAACAGCCCGTTCGCCGCCTGCGATACCGTCAAGGTGGCGGGTATGGCACTGGACTACACGCCGGCTCGCGGCTTCACCGGCGCCGATTTCCTGGCTTTCGAGGTGGTCGATTCCAACAGCCAGCATCGGATGATCAGGGTTGCGCTGACCGTCCAGTGACCGAGGTTGTCTCGGTCGCCTGGGGCGTTACGCACGCTCACCCTCGTTCCGTGGTCCGATTCAGTCGCTGCTCGATGCGCCGATCGGGAATGAACCACATGATGGCGACCAGAGCGTAGATGGTCTCCGCTATTGCCGGATTGACAAAAGCAAGGCCGATCGCGGCTATGTAGAGCACCGGCGACAGCTTGCCTTTGATGTCGGAGCCAAGCGCCACGGCCAGCGTCGAATCGCGTCCTTCGGTTCGGACGATGGTCCATTGCAGGATGTAATAGGCGACCGCCGCCAAGAGAAGTACCAAGCCATAGACCGCTGTCGGCACCGGGGCACGGTAATTCTGACCCAGCCAGGCAGTCGCGAAGGGCGTCAGCGAGAGCCAGAACAGCAGATGGGTGTTGGCCCACAGGATCATGCCGTTGACCCGCTTTACGGTCTGCATCAGGTGGTGATGATTGTTCCAGTAGATCGCCACATACAGGAAGCTGAGCAGATAGCTCAGGAAAACCGGCAGCATCCCGGCGAGGGACGCCCAGTCGGTGCCCGCCGGTGGCCGCAGTTCGAGCACCATGATGGTAATGATGATGGCGATGACGCCATCGCTGAAGGCGGTCACCCGTTCCTTGTTCACGACGCCCCGCTTTGGCTGCGCAATGGGACGCTACGATGCGGCCTGATGCGGCGGCCGGATAGTCCACCCTTCCGGCACGCCGGCGAAACGCCCGGACCCCGGAACGCCGCACCGCGAAACGCCAGTCGCCGACAATGACGCCGCGGCCCGCCTGTGCCATGCTCCCGGCCAAGCAACACCGGGCACGCAACAGGAGGAGAGCGCACCATGGCGGACAACAGCGTGGAACTGGATTTTCTTGCCGGCATCAAGGTCGTTGATTTCACCCAGTTCGAGGCCGGACCATCCTGCACCGAAGCGCTTGCGTGGCTCGGCGCCGAAGTGGTGAAGATCGAGAACCCGAAGACCGGCGATCCCGGCCGCCGCCTGCGTCCGGGCCAGCCCGACGACGATCCGTATTATTTCCATATGTTCAACGCCAACAAGAGGTCCATCACGGTGAACCTGAAATCACCACGCGGACTGGCGCTGGTGAAGGACCTGCTGCGCAAGGCGGATGTGTGCGTGGAGAACATGGCGCCCGGCACCATCGAGCGGCTGGGCCTCGGTTACGACGACGTGCGTGCCATCAATCCAGGCATCATCTATTGCCAGGTGAAGGGCTTCGGCACCGGCAGCCCGTACGAGACCAACCTCGCGTTCGACATGATTGCGCAGGCCACCGGCGGAACGATCAGCGTGACGGGAGAGAAGGGCAGGGGGCCGGTGAAGCCCGGCCTGTCGCTCGGCGACACCGGCACCGGGATGACGATGGCGATCAGCATCCTCGGCGCGCTGCACAAGCGGGCGAAGACGGGCGAGGGCCATCGGCTGCAAGTGGCGATGCAGGACGCGATGCTGCACTACATGCGCACCAACTTCTCCACTCAGGCGCGCAGCGGCAAGGCGGTGGAGCGCGACGGCACGCATTCAGGCGGTGGCAGCAACGCGCCGTCGGGGCTGTATCCGTGTGCGCCGGGCGGGCCAAACGACTACGTCTGGATCATGACCAGCCGCGCCAATCCCGAACACTGGGCGCGGCTTTGCAAGGTGATGGGGCGCGAGGAGCTGATCGCCGATCCGCGCTTTGCCAAGCCTGCCGACCGCGTGAAGAACATGGCCGAACTGGATGCGATCATCGAGGCGTGGACACGCAGCCGCACCAAGCACGAGGCGATGGCGCAGGTGGGCGGCGCCGGCATTCCGGCGGGTGCGGTGCTCGACACGATGGAACTGCAGAACGAGCCGACCTTCGAGCAACGTGGGATCATGCAGGTGATGCAGCATCCGAAGCATGGGCCGTTCAAGATGCCGGCCTGGCCGGTGCGGGTGGATGGCAAGCCGCCGCGCGTCGCGCCGTCGCCGATGTTGGGTGAGCATACGGCAGATGTGCTGACGCGCTGGCTGGGCATGAGCGATACGGACGTGGAAAAGCTGCGCGGCGAAGGCGTGGTTTGATTTACTAAACCTCTCCCGTGCTTCGCGCGGGAGAGGGACGTGTCAACGCCCGCATCACCTCCCGCGCGAACCAGCGCCGTTGCTCGGCGAATTCCCGCGGCGACAGGCTTGATCTCATCCCAGTGTCGCGATCGCCATCGGAACAATCTCAACAAGAACATGAATGTCTCCCGGCTTATCGTACGGATAAACATCCAGCCCCAGGTATTTTCTGGCAAGGGCGTTGTTATGAGCAATCGCGCCCACTTCCGTCATTCGGTTGACCACGCCGCGAAGCTGAATGTGACGATCGGAGTCGTCCGGATCGACGACCGAAAGTGCGACGCGCGCGTCGCGTGCCATGTTCCGTTCCTTGACCCGGCCGCAGACCGTGTTGATCCGCATCTTCCCATCGGCGAAGTCGAACCAGACCGGAGTCACATGAGGGGATCCATCCGGCATTATCGTTGCCAGATAGGCCAGCGGCGCCTTTTGGGTGAGGAGGTCCGGAAATCGTTCGGGGATACTGGCCATGGCCCGGTTGCATGCTGTTATGGGTCGGCACACAGCATGAAGGTGCCGCGCGCCGACCCGATCACCCTCACCTGACCTCTCCCGCGCGCAGCGCGGGAGAGGGACTTAGGGACCTATCGTGCGAACGCCGGCATCACGTCGCGCGCGAACCAGCGCAATTGCTCGGCGAACTCGGCCGGCGACAGGCCCTCCGCCCAGTGGATCATGAAGTCCTCCAGGCCGGGATACTTCGCTTCGATCGACTTGATGCCGTCGATCACCTGGCGCGGCGAGCCGCAGAACCACGCCTTCTGCTGCACCCCGTCACGCAGCGACGGCGTGCGCGACGGCGCACCGGGCGTGCCCCAGGTCCGGCCATGCTCGTCGGCGTAACGCACGAAGCCGAACGGCGCGAACCATTTGTAGCGTTCGTCATGCGACGGTTCGACCCGGCGTATCGCTTCCTCCTGGTCGCGCGCGAGGTACAGGCCGGCGCCCCAGATCATGTCCTGCCCAAGCTGCTTCTGCTGGCCATGCCGCGCGCATGCTTCCTGGTATGCGCGCACGACATCGTCGAGGATCTTCTCGCCGTTCAATGTCACCATCGCCTTCAGGCCGTATTTCGCCATCATGTCGATGGTCTTGCCGGATGCGACGGGCATCCAGACCTCCACCGGCAAATGTTTCGGACGCGGCACCATGGTGATGTCGGTCAACTTGTAGCCGCGATAGTCCACCGGGGGAGGCGCCTCGAAATACTTGCCTTTGAAGTGGAACTTCTCCTGGTTGAAGCATGTCAGCAGCAACTGCAACTGCTCTTCGAAGTATTCGCGGTTCTTGTCGGCGTCGAGCAGCGGCGCGCCGAAGGTTTCGACCTCGCGCGTGTGGTAGCCGCGGCCGACGCCCATGATCACGCGGCCATCGGTGACGATGTCGGCCATGGCGTAGTCTTCGGCCAGCCGGATCGGGTGCCACATCGGCAGCACGTTGAACGCACAGCCGAACTTCAGCCGCCTGGTCTGCGTGGCCAGCCACAGCCCGAGCTGGATCAGGTTGGGCAGGCACTCGTAGCCTTCGCGCTGGAAGTGGTGCTCCGCGCTCCACAGCGCGTAGTAGCCCAGCTCGTCCATAAGCTGCGCGGTGTCGCGCGCGGTCCAGAACACCTCGGCGAGGCGTTCGCTGGAATAGCGCCGGTCGTTCGCCGGCGTGCCGTCGAGGCCGATATTGTCGAGCGCGATCTGGCCGACATACAGCACATGGAATCGCTTGATCATGGTACGCGCCACCCTTGGTTGGTCTTCGTGGATCGGCGCCACGGTGCGAAACAAGCCAGCCGGGGTCAAGTTCACCTCTCCCGCAGCGCGGGAGAGGTGTACGGGTCAGCGATTGAATTGCTCCGACCGCGGCACATGCGCCTTCGGCGGCACGTACAACGCCGCGCATTCCGCCGCCAGCACGCCGCCTTCCAGCGCCAGGTCGTCGCGGAACGCGTCGCGGATGAAGTCCAGCGTATCGAGATGCCGGTCCTCGAAATACATCGAATGCACGTCGTCGCGCCCAGCCCCGTACACGATGCGACCGATCTTCGCCCAGATCGACGCCATCGTACACATGCCGCATGGTTGCAGCGTGGTGTACAGCACCACCCCACGCAACTCGGAATCCCGCAACCGCTCACCGCCGCGCCGGATTGCGACGATCTCGGCATGCGCCGTGGGATCGTGCCGCAGATCCACCTCGTTGCACGCCTCGGCGAGCACCACCCCGTCGTGCACCAGCACGCAGCCGATCGGGTTGGTGCCCGCGCCCGCCTCACCATGGCGCGCCAACTCGATCGCCCGGCGCATCCATCGCGTATCGTCGGCACCAGTCTTGTCCATGCGGCGAACCTGGCACGCCCCGATGCCCAGGCAGCATCAAGCCTGCGAGACCGGCGGCAACGCATCGGCCCGCACCGAACTATTTGCGGGTTGCCCGATACCGGGCGCACCCACACTCTGCCCGCCATGCAGCACCTGCCCCTTCTCGCCGCCGCCGGGCTGCTGGCCGGCGCGATGAACGCGATCGCCGGCGGCGGGTCCTTCGTCACCTTTCCCGTACTGGTGTTTGTCGGCCTGCCGCCGGTGATCGCCAACGCCTCCTCTACCGTGGCGGTGTTCCCCGGCACGATGGCGAGCACCTGGGCGTATCGCGGTGAACTCGCCGGCATCGGCGACGTTCGTCTGGGCTGGATGCTGCCGGTCAGCGTCGCCGGGGGCTTCTGCGGCGCCTTGCTGCTGCTGTTCACCCCGCCGCACCTGTTCGACCTCGTCATCCCATGGCTGCTGCTGCTCGCCACGCTGACTTTCGCCTGCGGCGCCCGAGTGGGCGTGGCTCTGCGTCGCGCCGTGCGGATCGGCCCGGCGACGCTGCTGGTCATCCAGTTCCTGCTCTCGCTCTACGGCGGCTATTTCGGCGGTGCGGTGGGGCTGATGATGCTGGCCACCTGGGGATTGCTCACCGCCAGCATCAATGTGAAGGCGATGGGCCCGGCGCGCACCTTGCTGGTGAGCGCGGCGAATGGCGCGGCGGTGGTGCTGTTCATCGCCTCCGGCGTGGTGCGCTGGCCGGAAACCATCGTGTTGCTGGTCGGTGCGGTTGCCGGCGGCTATGGCGGAGCCCGCCTGGCGCGTCGGCTGCCGCCCGCGCTGGTGCGCGCTGGTGTGTTGCTGCTGACTGCGACCATCACCGCGGTGTTCTTTCGGCGAGCGTTCTAACGCAGCGATCCTGACGGTTCGACCCTGCGGCCAGCGCCGCCACTGCGCGCGAAGCGAAGCATCCTCCACCGAAAAATCACACCAATGCACGCGAGAGATTGCTTCGCTTCGCGCGAAATGACACCGAAGATTGGGCTCGAAGCGCCTGAGTCGGAACACTGGCGTCGCGCGAGCGAGCGGCCAGAGAACTGAAATTTGCCGCCGTCTGCCCATATGAGGATCGCGTCGCGGAGCAGCTTGCGGGAACGAACCTGGCGGCTCGCTGCGCTGTTCGATCCGCGTGGCGGTCGTCATGTGACATGGGCCAGGTGATGTGGTCGCAGTTCTTTTGCGGCCGGCGCGAGTTCTTAATAAGAAAAGGACCAAAATTAGGACGGTCTCTGTCGCCTGCCATGCTTGCAAACGCTGCGCCGCCTATGCCATCAAGTAAACCCGCTCGCAAAATCGTGACGATAAGATACCGCCTGAATGCATGAACGCCTCGAGGTCGCTTTCGTTTTCGGCACCCTCGGCAACCTGTCCGGGGCGTTGGGCGAAGGCTGGTCCGTCGAGGACCACTATGCCTGGGCGATCGGCGCGGAAAGCCGGTTGAATCTGCCGCTGCCGGGCGATGCGACGCGCTATTTGCTGCGGTTCACCGTGCAACCCTTGGTAAATGCCGGCCTGTGCGATACACAGCGGCTCGACATCGACACTGTGTCGGGGCTGCTGGCCAGCTTCAGCATCGACCGCCGGACCACGATCGAACTGGCCCTGCCGATCGAACAGACCCGCGACAACCGCAGCATCGAGCTGATCCTGCGGCATCCGGATGCGCTGCGGCCCAGCGACTTCAAGCAGACCGACGATCGCCGCCTGCTGAGCCTATGTTTCATGTCGGGCACCCTCGTGCGTCAGTTGGACGACGCCCGGGAGCCCCCAGCGGAGACCGCGCCAGGCTGCCACCTCATCGTAGCGGGAAACCATCTGGCGCGTCAGATGGCCGAGGTGATGAGCGCGCTGCCGATCCTGCGGCAGCGCGTCGCCTGCCATTTCGTCAACACCGATCAGGGTCGAGGGGCCGCTCCGCCACCCACGGAGGCACTGCAATCCGCCGCGCTCTGCTGGGAGCAATCCGGCGGCAACAACGGCGCGGAATGGTCCGGCCTGCGCGGCATGCTGCCGGCCGATTGCGACGTGCGGCGCTTCGCCGCGCCGCGGATGAAGGCGTTGTGGCCGTTTCTCGACGCCGATCCGCGGCTGGTGTTCGAAGCGGGCCTGTATCCCGGGGGGCGCTATCCGTACGGCGATCGCATCGGTGCCAGCCTGGCATATTTGCAATTGCCGGACGACATCATGCAACTGTCCTACCAGAGCATGACCGAGAAGGAGATGCCCGACCTCGATGCGCTGTTCGCCGCCGATCGCGCCGCCTGGCGGCAACTCGACGCCACGCATGACGTCAAGGTTGCCGAGTTCATCGTGGAGAACTTCCGCCGCTACCGCCTGTTCTTTGCCCCGCCGGATCCGACCGGCGACTTGTTGCGCCACATGATCATGCAACTCGTGACCGGCTCGCCGATCGAGGCGCTCTGCGATCCGGCGAAGCTGCGGCGGGAGCTAGATTTCCTGCTGACCGGCTATCTCGGCCGGCGCGAAGAGCTGCCGATCCATCCGCACGTCGCGCGACGGTTCGGCCTGGCATGGTGGCAGCCCGGCATGCGCTATCGCTGGCACAGCAATCACTGGACGTTCGAGGAGCACGCGCTGCGTTACATCAGGTGGACACCATGGCGTCCGTGAGCCGGTCCATCCTGGTCTACGCCAACTGCCAGGGCGACGAGCTGATAAAGACCGGCAGGTTCATGCCGAGCTTGGTCGGACGCATCGGCTTCAAATGGATCCCGCTGCACCTGGTGATGCCGGAGGATTGGGGCACACGCTACGGCCCCGACTTCATGGCCGACGTGGAGGTGGTGTGGGAACAGGTGGAAGCCGGATCGCCCTCGGAACATCGGCAGGAACTGCACCGGCGGCTGCCGCCCGGCTGCCAGGTGTTGCGCTTTCCACCATACAATGCGCTCTGCCTTTGGCCGTTCGCCGGCAACGATCCGCGGCTCGCCGCCGACCCGACGCGCTATCCGTGGTCGGATTCGGTCGCGGCCGCGCTGGCGACCGAAGACCTGTCGGATGATGCGCTGTTCGAGCGCTACATGGAGATCACCACCCAGCGGATGCCCGACCTGGAGCGGCGGCTGCGGATGGATGTCACGCGCTGGCAGGCGGCGGACGCGCTATCCGATATCCGGTCGGCGACCTGGGTCGAACACCATTTTCGTGACATGAAGCTGTTCCACACCACCGGTCATCTGACCGCCGCGCCGATCGCCTTCATGCTGCGGCAACTGCTGGAGCGCACGGCGATCGTGCCGCGCGGCGAGCTGACGCGCCTGCGTGGCGAAATCGACACGCTGCTGCGGCGGCATGACGGGCAGGATTTCGAGAGCGTGCCGATCCATCCGCTGGTGGCCGAACGTCTGCGGCTGCGGTTCTATGACCCGAGCGCCCGCTACCGCTGGCATTCGCATGAATGGACGTTCCGCGAGTACATCCTGCACTATGCGCGCTGGGCACCGTATCTCGGCTGATGCAGGGTGGCGAAACAATCGCTGCGCCCTGGAGCACGACCGGCCGCGCCGCCGCAGCGACCGGGTCAGCGTGTTGGGTGGGGCGCGACGGTAAGCGCGAACAGTGCCGAGGAAAGTCAGGCAATGACTTTGATGCGGGACGAGGAAGCAAGCTTTTAATGCCAGGCGGCGCTGCCACTGACTCGCGATTGGTTCGCACCGGTGCGAACCAATCGCGAGTCAGTCATGCGGGCGGCTGGCATTAAACGCTGGCTTACTGTCAACCGCGATCATCAGGCAGCGTGGTGCGTGGCGTCAGCAACCACCCGGCTGCCGGAACAGCCAGGAGACGACCGATGGCATCCGTGCCTTTGCTGGAGTTGATCGCCGGAACGCTGGGAGTGCCGCCGGCGCAGATCACCGATGCTTCCGACATGAGCAATACCCGGAAGTGGGACAGCCTGCGGCATGTCATGCTGATGACCGAGTTGGAGACCAACTACGGCATCGAGCTCAGCGACAAGGAGATGATGGAGACCGTGTCCGTCAGCAAGATCCGCGCGTTGTTGCAGCAGCGGGGGGTGATTTAGAGCCTCTCCCGCCGCGGGCGGTAGCGGTGTACAGCACGGTCAGTTCCTGGTTGCCTGACCCAGTGCTTCGTCGCATGCCGCGCGTGCCGCGGCGTCGCTCGGGAAATCCCGAATCCGATCGAACTCGTCGAGCAGGAAGGCCGGATCGATGGCGGCGACTGCGGCGCCGCGCAGGGCGGCAAGCCAGTGCTCCCCGGGCCGCGACCGGTCGCGGAACACCAGTCCCAGCCCGCCGGCACGCTCCTGCGCGTCCTTGCCGCGCGCCACCCAGCCCGGTGCCGCGTCCGGCAAGGCTGGAACGGTCTCCCGCGGCGGTGGTGCCGGCTCGGGTCGCGCGCCCGGTGCCTCCGTCGCACGCGGCATCTGCGCCGCGGTTGACGCCGCCGCCAGCGATGCCGGCCCCGCCGGCCCCGCCGTCATTGCCGACGGCTCGGGCACCGCCGGGCGCGCACCGCTTCCGTCCGGCGGCGGGGCGGCGGCCGCGCCGAGCCCGAGCAGGTCCCTGACCGCCGCGGCGAAGCTCTGGATCGTCGCGTCCCGCACCTGGCAGACCTCGGCGAGCCGGTCGAACAGCTCGGGCGCGTCTTTCGGCGTCGTGGCATCGGCCGTCTCATTGTTGCGCTGGAGCTTCGCCAGCCAGTCCTGCCGCGACCGGGTGTAGTAATGATTGATCACCAGGTTCTGGTAGCAAGGCTGGGCCTGCACCGCGCTGTTCGGCGCCAGGAATCCAGCGGTGTTGAAGACCGGACCGTTGATGCGGAACTCGCTCGGATTCGGCGTGACGTCCAGCAGCTCGCTGCACCGCGCGATCGTCCGGACATGGCGGTTGGCCGGATAATCGTCGGCCGCGCGCCGGTCGTAGGTCTCGATCACCAGGCCCCCGGGCGGCTGCTGCGATGCGCCGGGTCCGAACACCCGCCGATGCACCAGCACCCCGGCGGCACTGCCCAGCCATTCGAGCGTGTCCACCACGTTGCGGCTGTTCAGCGGCAGCAGGAATTCATCCAGATCGATGAATGCCACCCACTCGTAGCCGGGCGAGAAGATGTCGATGAAATGCCGGTGCGCCGCCGCCCGTCCCGGCCGCTGCGGCCAATGGATCAGCGTCACATGCCCGGCCACCGGCGAGGTGCGGATCGCCCGCGCCGGGTCATCCGTGCTGCCGTTGTCGTACAGCATGAAGTGGTCGACGCCGACCAGGCGGTGGTAGGCGAGCCACTCCGGCAGATAGGCCGCCTCGTTCTCGAAAACGGCGCAGACGGCAAGCTTTTTCTTGTCCATGGACCGATCGATGTGGGTTATGCGGCGGGGTCGGCTAGCGCGGGCGCGGTCATCCGCTTGATCGTGCCGGTCGTGCTGTGGCCTTCCTGAAGATTGACCAGCAGCACGCGACCGCCCCAGCCACGCACCAGGTCGCCACCCACCACCTGGTCCACCGTGTAGTCGGCGCCCTTCACCAGCACGTCGGGACGCAACGCGCGGATCAGTTCCAGCGGCGTCTCCTGGTCGAACAGCACGACGAGGTCCACCGGCGACAGCGACGCCATCACGGTGGCCCGCGCGGTCTCGCTCTGCACCGGGCGGGTCGGCCCCTTCAGGCGCTTCACCGACGCGTCGGTATTCAGCGCGACGATCAGCCGGTCGCACGCCGCGCGTGCCTCGGTCAGCAGGCGGACGTGGCCGGGGTGGATCAGGTCGAAGCAGCCGTTGGCGAAGCCGATCCGCAAGCCGTTCGCGCGCCAGGATGCGACGCGCACCGCCGTCTGGTCCGCCGTCGCCACCTTGCGGTCGGTCGCCACCAGGTCCTCCAGACGCAGCGCGCCGAGCAATTCCTCGCGGCTCACCGTGGCGGTGCCCTGCTTGCCGACCGAGATGCCGGCGGTCAGGTTGGCGAGCATGGCGGCGTCGGGCAGCGAGGCACCGGCGCCCAGCGCCACCGCGAGCGCCGCCACCAGGGTGTCACCGGCGCCGGAAACATCGGCCACCTCGCGCGCCCGGGCCGGGAAATGCAGCGCCGGGCAGCCGCGGCGCACCAGGGTCGCGCCGCGGGCCGAGCGGGTCACCAGCACCGCCTCGCCGCCGGTGGCTTCCAGCGCGGCGCGGCCGGCGCGGTCGGCCTCGGCGTCATGCTCTGCGCCGATGCGCGTGGCCAGCCGCACTTCATGCTCGTTCGGCGTCAGGATGGCGGCGCCGCGATAGGCTGCGAAGTCGGGGCGTTTCGGGTCGGCGACCACCAGGCAGCGGCGCGCCGCTGCCCGGGCCAGGACGGCGGCCAACACCGCGTCGCCGAGCACGCCTTTGGCATAGTCGGACAGCACCACGACATCCGCCCAGGCGAGTGCAGCCTCGAAGCGCTCCAGCAGCGCGGCGACGGTGCTCTCCGCCAGCGGTTCGGTGGTTTCTTCGTCGAGCCGCAGAAGCTGATGCGACCCGGCCATGAACCGCGTCTTGGCCGTGGTCGGCCGCCCGGGCGCGACGACGAGTTGGCAGGCGATGCCGTCAACTGCCTCCACCAGGCGCGTCATCTCGGCGCCGGCTGCATCGTCGCCGACGACGCCGATCAGCATCGTCTGGCCACCAAGCGTCGCGATGTTCAGTGCCACGTTCGCCGCGCCGCCCAGGGTGCTGCGATTGCCGGTGGGTCGCAGCACCGGTATCGGTGCCTCGGGCGACAGGCGGTGTGCGCTGCCGATCACGTAGCGGTCGAGAATGGCGTCGCCCAGCACCAGTACGCGCGCATTCTGGAAACGCCGGACATGGTCGGCCAGCTCGATGTCGTTCGCGGCGCGCCGCGAGTCGGCCGCCAGATCGGTCTTCATATGGAACATCCCACGCCGGCCCGCATCCGGGCAACACGCTGCCGGCGGTTGCCGGTACAGTTAGCACGGAGGACAGTTAGCACAGACCGGGGGCGACGCGCCAAGTGTCATCGGCGGCCGGGCGCAGGGCGCGCCCAAGGCCCGAAACAGGCAAATCCCTGTTCCATTGCACGCGTCGTACGGCTATTCATCCGGGTTGTCGGTCCCCCCTTTCGCAGATTGGTTGCGGCACTATGCAGGAGGCTTCGTGAGATACGTACCGCCCTTCGATCTGATCCGTCGCTCGGTGGAGATTTCCACGGTCAAAGGTGAATTGCGCGTCAATGTGTCGTACGAGGACTTCATTCGCATCCTCAAAATGATGATCGCCGGGGTCGAGGTGAACGACGAGTGGTATGCCAAGGCGTATGAGGATATCGGCCAGGCGATCAAGGACGGTGTGGTGAAGTCGGCGCAGCAGCACTTCGTAGATGACGGCTATTTCGAGGGCCGCCTGCCATTCCCGATGCGGGTGGACGAAAAATGGTACCTGCTGCAGAACCCGGATGTGGCCGACAGCGTGCGCCGCGGCACGCTGCCGTCCGGGCAGGCGCATTTCGACGAGGACGGCTATCGCGAAGGCCGGCTGCCATTCAACATGTAGCAGATCGGGCCTGCGACATCCGGCGGTGCCGCCGAACGGGTATGGCGCGAGCGTTGGTGTCACCATGCGGCGACTGCCGCACCGGCGCCGCGGATCGGCCGGCGGCACCACAGTCGAACGGACCGGATTTCAGCCTGGGTAGCAGGGACATGGCGGGAAGCCAAAGCCGATGACGCGCGGGAAGCCTGTCCGGAAGTCTGCGCGGAAGCCGGGTCCCTCGGCTTCTCGCGGCACGTCTGCTGCCGAGACCAAGGCGCTGGCTGTCACGCCTCCCATGGCAACCCCGCCCGCCCAGCCGGCGGCGGCGGCGGTGCCGAGGGGGCGCCGGTCGCCGGTCCGCGTTGCCGTCCGTGCCGCCGCTGCCGCTGCGGCAACCGCGTCCGATGCTGTTGCGGCAGCGCCGCCGGACGACGCGCCGGCACCGCAGATCGTGATCCAGGTCGATCCGGCGGTTTCCGGCGGCTTCATTCACGGCCGCTTCGATGTGCAGATTCGCGGCCGGGTAGCCTCGTCCGCGGCGGTCGAGGAACTCGACCTGGAAACCGATGGCGTTGTGGTGGCGCGCGCGGTGTTTGGCCAGCCGGATCGTGCGCCGTCCGTGCTAATGCCGGACGGCACGCCAGGCCGGCAACGCGCCTTCCAGCTCAGCCTGCCACGGCCGCAGGATCGCGCCGCCGAGCCATGTCTCTGCGTGCTGCGGGCCCGCACCAGCGATGGCCATAGACACACCGAAGCCCTGGACCTCGCGATCGATCCGACTGCGTCCGAGCCGATCGTGGTGCGTTCCGGCCCGGGCGTGGCCGGCGCGGCCCATCTCGGCGGCCGCCCGCAGATCGTGCTGTACGTCGAGCGCGCGACGCTCGACGGCGACGGCAATCTTGCCGTGCATGGCTGGGCGGTGGCGATGACCGCGATCGTCGCCGTGCAGGTCTTCGCCGGCGATCATCAGCGCCTGCCCGCGACGCAGCTCGGCGGGCCGCGCGACGACGTGGCGAATGTCTACCCCGCCTATCCCAACGCGCGGCTGTCCGGGTTTGCCTGTATCGGGCAGATGGAGCAGCCGGACCGACCCCTCGGCAGCGTCCGGGTGCAGGCAATCAGTGCGCACGGCTTTGCCATCGAAACCACTGTGCCGGTGGAGCGCGTCGCGTCGCGTCCGCCTGCCGTGCCGGCCCAGCCTCAGTCGGATGCACCGCGATCCTTCTCGCCATTGCGCCAGGACCAAGCCTACCAGCTCACGGCGGATTTCCGTATCGCCCCCGATCCGGAGCCAACGTCGTCCGCGCCGGCGCCGATCGACACGCCGGCCGTCCCGTGGAGTTTTGAAACCCTGCAACCCGTGCACGCGCCGGAGTTGCACGTGGCGACATTGCCGGCGCCGCCGCCCGACACGCGGCGTGACATCCATTACTTTTGCGATACGGCGTTTCTGGCGCCGGACGGAACGCTGGGCGTCGATGGCTGGGCGGTCTGTGCGGTCGGCATTTCAGGCGTCAGCATCTATCTCGGCCGTGAGAAGGTGGGTGACGCCGAGCTGGGGGTGTCACGACCCGATGTCGGCGAGCAATACGCCAGCATCCCGATGGCCCGGCTCTCCGGCTTTCGGTTCCGCAAGACCGTCCGGGACATAGCGGACGGCGAGCATCTCGTGCGCATCGTGGTACGCAACGGTCTCGACGACATCCGCGACGAGATCAAGGTTGTTACGGTCCGCCGCCCCGGCACGCCGCCGCCGGCCGCGGCCGAGACCGCGCACCCCCCGGCGCAGACGCCCGGCGGGTCGGAGTTCCGTTTCGAACTCGATTCACCGCAGGTGATGAACGACGCCGTGCAGGAGCCGGTCACCAGCCGGCTGACCATCGAGGGCTGGGTGCTGGCGCGCTCCGGCATCAGCGGGCTCGAGGTGTTCCTGGACGATCAGCGCCTGGGCGAGGCGCATTACGGCCTGGCCCGGCAGGACGTCGGCACGGCCTTCCCGGACTGGGAGAACGCGCTGCGCAGCGGCTACGCCTTCCATTGCCCGCCGCGCAGCCTGCGCGACGGAACCCACATGGTGCGCCTGGTGGTGCGGGCCAAAAGCGGCCAGGAGTTGGTCCGCAGTTTTACCATCGAGGTGAAGAAGGAGGACGACGACAGCCTTGCCAACATCCGCCGCCGCATCAGCCGGGCGGAAGCCAACGTTCTGGCGTCGGTGCTGGAGGATCTGGATTATCATCCGGAATTCCGGCTGGTCCTGCGGCAGGCGGTTGCGCCCCTGCCGCAGCCATTGCGCGTCACCATCGAGTCGCTGACGCGGCAAACCTATCCCGACTGGCGGCTTGCGGTGCTGACCGATACGGATGACGACGCGGCCGGCTTGCGCGATCTGGTTGCCGGGTTCGCCGGTGAGCATGCCGGCCGGATCACGGTCGTCGCCCCGTCCGATTCCGCCTTCGATGCCCTGCTCTCGGGCGATGCGGCATCCCGCGCCGTGCTGGTCGGGGTGCTGTGCCCCGGCGACGAACTGGCGGTGGATGCGTTGGCCGAAATCGCGTTGGCGGGCGGGCTGCATCGCGCCGCGGATTTCCTGTATGCCGACGAGGCATGCGTCAGTCCGGCCAGCCACGAGCGCGAGCCGTTCTTCAAGCCGGATTTTTCCCCCGATCTGCTGTTGTCCACCAACTATATCGGCCGGTCGTGGTTTGCTTCCGCCGCCTTGCTGCGGCGTGTTGCGAGCACGCCGCGCACCCTGCTGCGGGATGGCGAATACGACCTGGTCCTGCGCTGCACGGAGCAAGCCGAAGCGGTGCACCACATTCCCAAGCTGCTGGCGCAACGGCATGAGGTGGCGCTCGACGACGATGCCACGAGCAGGGCAGCATTGGCTGGTGCGGCGGCGCGCCGTGGCATCGACGCGGAGGTGATGGACGGCAGCCTGCCGGGGACCTGGCGCTTCCGGCGCATGTCGCAAGCGACCGGCAAGGTCGCCATCATCATCCCGACCTGCGCCGCGCACGGCTATATCGAAAACTGCATCGCCACGCTGCGCGACAGGACCGCCTATCGGAATTACGAGATCGTCTGCCTCGACAACATCCCCGACAGCCAGATGGCGTGGAAGGTGTGGTTGCAGCAGAACGCCGACCGCATCGTTGACATCCCCGAGGCGTTCAACTGGTCGCGCTTCAACAACCTCGCGGTGGCGGCGACCGACAGCGACTATCTGCTGTTCCTCAACGACGACATCGAGATCACGCAGGACGACTGGCTGGATGTTCTGCTGGAGCATGCGCAGCGACCGGAAGTCGGCATCGTGGGGCCGCAACTGCTGTATCCGTCGGGCAAGGTGCAGCACGCCGGCATGTTCCTAGGCGCCGGCATCGGCCGCCATGCCTTCCGCTTCGCGCCCGCCGACGACCCGGGCTATTTCGGCCTGGCGCTCACGCAGCGCAACGTCATTGCCGTGACCGGTGCGTGCATGCTGATGCGGCGCGACGTGTTCGAGGCGATCGGCGGCTTCGACGAGGCGCATTCGGTCATCAACAACGACCTGGATTTCTGCCTGCGCGCGCACCAGGCCGGCAAGCTGACCGTGTTCACGCCGCATGCCAGCCTGACCCACCACGAGTTGGCCAGTCGCGAACGGTTGCCGGACGTGTTCGACACCGCGGTTTTCAACTCGCGCTGGAAGACGCTGTTCGCCGCCGGCGATCCGTATTTCAGCCCGCTGCTGTCGCGCTATTCCGACGACTACCGGCCGGACGACGAGGCGGTGCAGACGGTGTTCGCCGCGCATCCACTGTTCGAGGCCGATGAGATCCACCGCATCCTGGTGGTCAAGCTGGATCATATCGGCGACTTCGTCAGCGGCCTGCCGGCGATCCGCCGGTTGAAGGCGCTGTTTCCGCTGGCCTCGATCACCGTGCTGGCCGGCCGCCACGCGCGTGGCTTTGCCAGCATGGAGCCGGCGATCGACGAACTCATCGAATTCGATTTCTTCCATGCTCGCTCGCAGCTCGGCGAAAAGGAGCTGACCAAGGAGGATTTCCTGGAATTGCGCGCGCAGCTCGCGCCGTATCGGTTCGATCTGGCGGTGGACCTGCGCAAGCATCTGTCCACCCGCGACGTGCTGCAATACACCGGTGCGCGTTTCCTGGCAGGCTACGACTACATGGGCCAGTTTCCGTTCCTCGACATCGCGCTGGAATGGGAGGGCGACAAGTCGCTGCAACGCAAACGCAGCCATATCGTCGACGACCTGCTGGCGCTGGTCGAGGCGATCGCCACCGCCTGCGGGACCGACCGCAACCTGTTGCCCGCCCCGGTGGCGCGGCCCGATCCGGAAACGCTGCCGGACGCGGTGCGCGCGCTGTTCCACAAGCCGGTGGTCGCGATGCATATCGGGGCCGGCAACATCACCAAGACCTGGCCGGCGGAGTATTTCAGCGCGCTGATCGATCTGTTGACCGAACGCAACGGCGTCGCGGTGATGCTGATCGGCGGTCCCGACGAGCGCGAGGCCGCCGAGGCGTTGCGGGAAACGCTGCTGCGGCCGGACGCGGTTGGTTCGGTGGTGGGTGAGACTCCGCTGGACGAGTTGCCGCGGCTGCTGTCGGCGTGCTGTTTGTATATCGGCAACGACAGCGGGCCGAAGCATATCGCCGCCGCGCTCGGCGTACCGACGATCGGCATCCATTCCGGCGTGGTGGATGCGATCGAATGGGGTCCGGTCGGCCGGCGCGCCGTGGCGCTCCGGCGCAACATGACATGCAGTCCGTGCTATCTCGCGCGCGCGGAGGATTGCCCACGCGGGCTTGCCTGCCTGCGGCACCTGGACCCGTCCGTGGTGTACCAGACGGCGGCGATGCTGCTGGCGCGGCCGATGACGTGGGTGGCGAGCGATGCGCCGGCCGAACCGACGCCCGCGGCCCCGCCGGTGGCAATGCCTGGCGAAGCGGCAGGCGCCGTGGCACCCGCGCAAGCGCCCGATGCGGCAGGCGGCGCGGTAGAGCAAGCGGAAGGGACGGTAGGCGTGCAGCAGCAGAGTGCGCGGGGACCAGGTGCGATGGCGGCGGAGAGTGCGGCGGCAACGACGGTCGACCCCGAACCGGCGAAACGGCCGATCGCGCGGCCTGCCGGCAGGGCAAAAGCCAAGCCGCGCGGCCGACGCCAAAGCGTGCGGGCATGAACCGCATGGACGACGCCGCGCTGGTCGCACTAGCAACCGATCTGGCGACCCAGGCCGGGGCGGCGATCCTGCAAGTCAGGCGCGGCGGTTTCGATGTCGTGCGCAAGGCGGACCGCTCGGTGGTGACCGCGGCGGATCATGCCGCGGAGGCGATCATCGTCGCCGGATTGCGCGCGGCGACACCGGAGATTCCGGTTATCGCCGAGGAAGAAGTCGCCGCCGGCCGCATCACTGCGCCGTCGGCACAATTCTGGTTGGTGGACCCGCTGGATGGCACGCGCGAGTTCGCCGCCGGCAGCGATGAGTTCGCGGTGAACATCGGCCTGGTGCGTGACGGGCGCGTGGTGTTGGGTGTGGTTGGCGTGCCTGCCGCGGACGAAATGTTCACCGGCATCGTCGGCGTCGGCGCATGGAAGCGCACCGCGGCGGGACAGGCGCCGATCGCCGCCCGGTTGCCTCCGGACGAAGGGGTCACCGTGCTGGCAAGCCGGCATCACGGCGATACGACGCAGCTTGACGCGTTCCTGGCAGGCAGGCGCGTGGCGCGCATGTTGAATTTCGGTTCCAGCCTGAAATTCTGCCGGCTGGCGGAGGGGATTGCCGATCTCTACCCGCGCTTCGGCCGCACCATGGAGTGGGACACGTGCGCGCCACAGGCGGTGTTGGAGGCGGCCGGCGGATCGGTGCGGACGTTGGATGGCGCGACTCTGGGCTACGGCAAGCCGGGCTGGGAGAACCCGCATTTCGTCTGCACGGGCAGGTAAAACCTCTCCCGCGCTGCGCGCGGGAGAGGTGTACGGTTAGCGGACGTCGAGCGGCACGACGCTGATGCTGTTGAACGGCGAGCCGTTGATCAGCCGCGTGCTGACAACGGTATACACCAGCACATGCTTTTCCGGATCGATCGCGCGGTGGATCTGGAAGCTCTTGAAGAACAGTGAGGCGGAGACGAAGCCGATGACCTCCGATTTCGGCAGGCTTGGCGGCATGGCAACCGGCCCGACGGCGCGGCAGGCGATGGAGAACCGGCTGGGATCCTCGGCAATGCCGATACCGCCCTTGATGCCTCCGGTTTCTGCCCGCGACATGTAGCAGGAGACGTTCTGCACCTTTGGATCGTCGTAGCGCTCGACGATGATCTTGTCGTCGGGGCCGAGCCAGCGGAAGTTGGTGTTGATCGAATCGATCCGTGTCTGCGCGTCAGCAGACGCCGTGATGATCGATGCCGCAATCGCGACCAGCATGAGCTTCTGCATGGATGGTGCTCCGGTTCCCTTGTGCATTGTGGTTCGCATGGCCGCGCATGCTCAAGCCCCGGCGGTGATACCGCTGTCGCGGCATTCCGCACTATAGTCGCGCCGCCGCATCGGAGCCCTCCCGCATGACCAGCCACGCCAGCACCCCGCCCCTGCTCGGTAGCGCCGTGCGGCACGAGTGGTTGCTCGACCCGGATTTCATCAGCGTCAATCACGGCTCGTTCGGTGCGACGCCGCGCATCGTGCTGGCCGCGCAACAGGACTGGCAGCGGCGGATGGAAGCGCAGACCGGCCGCTTCTTCCGCAGCGTGTTGCCGGACGCCTTGCGCCACGCTGCCGACCGGCTGGCCGCGTTCATCGGCGCCGACGGCAAGGACGTCGTGTTCGTCGAGAACGCCACGGTCGGCTGCAACGCGGTGCTGCGTTCGTTGCCGCTGGCGCCGGGCGACGAGGTGCTGGTGCTGACGCACGGCTACGGCGCGGTGCGCAACGCCGTCCGCTATGTCGCCGAACGCGCCGGCGCGCGCATGACGGAGGCGGTGTTGCCGTTTCCGCGCCCCGATGCCGATGCGGTCGTTGCGTCCGTCGCGTCAGCGCTGACGCCTCGCACGAAGCTGGCAGTGATTGATCACATCACCTCGGGCAGCGCGCTGGTGCTGCCGCTGCAACGCATTGTCGCGGCGTGCCATGACGCCGGGGTGCCGGTGCTGGTGGATGGCGCGCACGGGCCGGGGCAGGTGGCGCTCGACATGCGCTCGCTGGGCGCCGATTGGTATGTCGGCAACTGCCACAAATGGCTGTGCGCGGCAAAGGGTTGCGGGTTCCTGTGGGCGGCGCCGGAGGGTCAGCCGGGGCTGCATCCGGTGACGATCTCGCACGGCTTCGGCGGCGGGTTCCTCGCGGAATTCGACTGGACCGGCACACGCGATTGCAGCGCGTGGCTGAGCGTGGACGTGGCGATCGATTTCCATGCCCGCCTCGGCGGCGCGGCGTTGCGTGAACGGAACGTGGCGCTGGCGGCGGAGGCCACCTCGCTGCTGTCGCGCCGGCTCAACACCGAGCCCGGCGCGGTCGGCGCATTGGCCGGCGCGATGGGGCTGGTGCGGCTGCCGCTGACCGGGACGGTGACGGCGGAACGGTCGGTTCGGGTGCGCGCGTTGCTGCTGGATGCGGGCACCGATGCGCCGACGCATGTCATCGACGACACACTGTGGCTGCGCCTGTCGGCGCACGCCTATAACGAGATCGCGGATTATGAACGCCTGGCGGAGATCGCGGCGCGCGTGGTGCGGGAAGCGGGGTAGGCGCTGCATACTCCCCCTCCCCTTGAGGGAGGGGGCTGGGGGGAGGGGTACGTACAGCCACCGTCGTTGGATGTACGCACCCCTCCCCCAGCCCCCTCCCTCAAGGGGAGGGGGAGACTCCATGCCCACGCCCGCGCCTACGCCCCCACCAACTCCCGCGCCAGAGCGATCACGCGATACGCTTCGCTCCACAGCGCGTAGTCTTCCAGCCGCGCCAGCGGGGCCCACACCGCTTCCGAAACATCTGTTGCGGCCACCGGCTCGCCGGCTTCCCAGCGCGCGGCGAAGTCCAGGATGGTGTAGTGGAACTGCACGCGGCCGTCGCGATCGCGGCGGATGTTGTCGACATGCGCGGTGAACACCAACGGGCCGACGGTGATGCCGGTCTCTTCCAGCAATTCCCGGCGTCCTGCTTGCTCCGCCGTCTCGCCCACCTCCTGCGCGCCGCCGGGCAGGGTCCAGCTTCCCATGTTCGGCGGTTTGCCGCGGCGCACCAGCAGCACCGCGTCGTCTTTCAGCACGATGACCCCGATGCCGACGATCGGCCGCGCGGGGTACTCGCGATCGCTCACGGCTTGGCCGCCGGGCTGGTCCCGGGGGCCGGACTTGCCCCGGGGATCGCCGGCGCCGCTCCCGGGGCTGGCTCGGCGGGCGTGGTCCCCCCCGCGGGCGCAGATCCAGAGGTCTCGACAGCGGGCGCGGCAGGCTTTTCCGGCGCCGGCGCCTTCAGGTCTTCGAGCGACGGCACCAGCGACTTCTGCTTCCACCCGCCGAGCCGATACGTCCATCCTGCCAGACGCGCCTGCAACCGATCCGCCTCGGCCTTCGCCTTGTCGTCGCCGGTCACGCTGAAGCGGGCCAGCACGTCACGATCGGCGTCCGGCTTTGCCACCGCATCCGGCTTTGCCGCGGCATCCGGCGGCGCGCGGTACACCGACGCGGTTACCGTCAGCCCGTCGGACGTGCTGAATACCGACTTGCCGACCGGGTCTCCCGGTGGCGCCGCGTCCGCGTGCACGTCCTCGAAGGTGAGAAGTTCCAGCGCGCGCGACACATCCTCCAGCTTGTAGTCGTCGAGCTTCGGGTGGTCCGCCGGCGCGTTCAGGGCCAGCTTGTCGTTCGTCCGCGCGAATTCCAGCGTCTCATCGCCGTGCGTGACGACCACCTTGGCGACGCGGCTGTGGTCGATATTCATGATGTCGCGATCAAGCCAGAGCTGCGGATCGGAGTCCACTTCCAGACTGCCCTCGGCCAGCCAGCTCTGATCCTCGTTCGGGCGGCGGACATACACCTCCTCCGGCACGTTCCCGCCGGTGCGCACCCGCCGATGGCCGACGATGACCGCCAGGATCGGCTTGCCGGACGCATCCAGCACGCGGACCAGGTTCGCGCTGGAGTCCTTGCCGTTGGGGTCCTCGACCCCCAGGGTAGCGAATTGCGTCGGGTCCGCGGTGCGTTGCTCGACCAGGCGCAATTCCGTCAACGCGGTGAGCATCGACCGCAGCTTGGTCTCCTGCACCGGATAGCCGTCGCGATCCGCCAGGCCCCAATGCACCTGGCCGGCGACCTCGCGCTTCTCGATCACCATCGGCTTGCCCTGGTGCACCACCTCGATCGTCGTCGCCTGCTGCAAATGCGGCGCCAGATCGGGGAACATCAGCCTGCCGGCATCGGCGGAGCGTTGGTTCGTCGGCAGCGTATCGATGCCGAAATACCAGCCGCCGGCGATGGCGACAACGCCGAGGATAACGAGGATTATCAGGGTTCGGGGGGTCATGCGCGCGTTTTCAGAAGAAGTAGATTCACCACAAAGACGCAAAGGCACGAAGGATGAGGGTCGCCAAGGATCTTCGTGCCTTTGCGTCTTGGTGGTGAATCTATTCTTTTCACGCTCGTGCCCTCGCACGCTGGCGGCGGCGCACCATGCCCAGCACGATTGCCAGGACCGTCAGCACCGCCGGCACCGCCACGATGTCGAACACGCGCAACTCGTTCTCCAGATGCGAGATGTCGCGGTTCAGGTCGTATTGCACCGTGCGCAGTTTCTGCCGCGTCTCGACGATGTCCTTCCGCGCCGCGTCGATCGCCGCCCGTTGCTCTGGCGTGATCACCGCCTGCGCGTTGGCCGCTTGCTCCGTGTCGCCGGGACTGCTGCCCTGGCGCAGCGTGCGCAATTGCTTCTGCACGTCGTCCAGATGCGTTTGCAGGGTTTGCTCGGTCTGGCGGAACCGCGCCTCCGCTTCCGACTGCATGGCGTTCACCAGGGTGAACGGATGGTTGGAATCGCCGCGCGACCGCAGGCCGATCAACGCGTCGCCGCCGGCCAGCGTATCCACCAGGTTGGCGACGAACGGACCGTTGTCGCTGAATGGCGTCGCGGTCTGCTGGCCGAAGAAGTCGGCGATGCGCACCCAGAACCGGTCGGCCAGGATGTCGGAATCGGCCACCACGACGAGGTTCGCCGGTGCGCTGGTCTCGGCGATGTAGGCCGGGAAATTATCCGGCCGCTTTTCGCCGTTCGGTTCCGGCGGCGGTTCGGTGAAGGCGGAGTGCAACACGCCATGCACACGCGCGGCGATGACGCGCGGGCCGCCCTCCGGCTTGAAGTCGGCGAGGATCTTCGCCGGGTCGGGCATCTTCACCTTGTCCACCGGAATCAGCCCTGACCGTGGCGACGAGGTCAGCAACGGCGTGAATTCGATTTTTCCCCCCGGTGCCTTGGCGATGAAGCCGGACGAGGCCACGGTGACCTGTTGCAGATCGGCGGTGGCCGGGTCGTTGTGGTTGATGCCGTCGCGGATGTTGAACCAGGCGACGTAGTTCACCGCCTGCGCGTTCTGGTCCGAGGGCGCGCGCACCCGCCACGCGCCGGTCAGGTCGCCGACGACCTGGTTCGGGTCGAACTGGATGCCCCACGCGTCGAACAGCTTCTTCAGGTCGGCATGCGTATCCGTCGGCGGCATGCCGGTCTGGTTCGGCTGCGAGGCCATCGCCTCGCTCCACGGATCGACCATCACCATCAGCCGGCCGCCGCGCATGACAAACTGGTCGATGGCGTAGAGCGTGTTGTCCGACAGATGCTGCGCCTCGGCGACCAGCAGCACCTGGATGTCGGGGTCGATCGCCTGCGCGTCGGTGGCGACGGTCTTCACCGTGTTGGTCTGCCGCAGCAATTCGGTCGAGGCGAAGGGCTGCCCGCCCTGCTGCCCGTGCGTCATCATCATCAACTGCGGATTGCCATCCAGCGGCAGCGACGACATCACGCCGACCACGGGGCGCTTCGGCGTGGAGAGTTCGTAGATCAGCTTGGTCAGGTCGTATTCCAGGAAGCGCTCGCGCTCCGGCTGGAAGAAGGCGATGGTGCGCTCGTCATCCAGCAGATTGGAACCGGCGAGGCCGAAATAGACCTGCGTGCCGGCCTGATCGACCGGAACGCCTTGCAGGCCGTAGGCCATGGCGCGGTCTTCGGTGTCGCTGAACGGCTCGGGGTCGAAGAACTCCAGCTTGATTTTTCCCCCGGCGACGGCGCCGTATTCCTGCAGCATCTCCCGCACGTGGTCGGCATAGGCGCCGTAGACCGGCACGGTGCTGCCGAGCGTGCGCGAATAGAACAGCCGCAGCGTGATCGGCTCCTGCAAACCTTGCAGGATGTGCCGCGTGCCGGGCGACAGCGTGTAGATGCGGTTCTGCGTCAGATCGACATGCACATAGGCCAGGCGCGCATCGGCGAACATGTTGATGCCGATGACGATGGCGGCGACCGCGACCACACCGACGATGGAGAACCAGAGACGGCGGCGCATCGCTTCAATCCGCCTTGCGCTGTTCGACCAGCACGGCGTTCAGGTACAGCCAGAAGCCGATGAAGGTCGCGAAAAAGATCAGGTCGCGGACGCTGACGACGCCGCGGGTGAAGTCCTGGAAGCGGTCGATCACCGCGACGCGCCGGGCGATGTCGGCCAGCACCGGCGTGTTGCGCGACAGGAAGTCGGTGACGACGGGATAGGAGGCGACGGCGAACACGAAGCACACGGCGACCGCCAGCACAAAGGCGATCACCTGGTTGCGGGTCAGCGCCGACATCGCCGACCCGACCGCGAGGAACGCTCCGGCGACCAGCAGCGAGCCGACATAGCCCGAGGCGATGACGCCGTTGTCGGGGCTGCCGAGGATGTTCACCGTGATGACGAACGGGAAGGTCAGCAGCAGGGCGATGGCGCAGAACGCCCAGGCGGCGAGGAATTTTCCCAGGACCGCCTGGAATTGCGTCAGTGGCAGGGTGAGCAGGAGTTCGATGGTGCCGAGGCGGCGTTCTTCGGCCCATAGGCGCATGGTGATGGCGGGGACCAGCAGCAGGAAGACCCAGGGGATGAACGTGAAGAACGGGTTTAGGTCGGCCTGGCCACGTTCGAAGAAGCTGCCGAGGTTGAAGGTCAGCGCGCCTTGCAGGACCAGGAAGATCACGATGAACACGGTCGCCACCGGGGTGGCGAAGTAGGCCGAGAGTTCGCGCCCGGCAATGATGAAGGTGTTGCGCATCAGTAAACCTCGCCCACGAAGTGGGAGAGGTCGCGGCGCGCAGCGACGCGGGTGAGGGTGATCGGGTCGCCCCGAACCCCTTCCACTGCTCGAAGTATGGCTGTGTGCGTCACGTGGCACCCTCACCCTCGCCGCTTCGCGTCTCGACCTCTCCCGCCGGGCGGGAGAGGTTCGTCAACATTCGGAACACGTCGTCCAGCTTGCCGGACTCGTGCTGCGCCGCCAGAGCGGCCGGCGTGGCGTCCGCCACCACGCGTCCGGCGGCGATGATCATCGCGCGGGTGCACACCGCATCGACCTCCTCCAGGATATGCGTCGAGATGACGATCGCCTTGTCCGACGCCATGCGCTGGATCAGCGTGCGAACCTCGTGCTTCTGGTTGGGATCCAGCCCGTCGGTTGGCTCGTCCAGCACCAGCACCGGCGGATCGTGCAGCAGCGCCTGCGCCAGGCCGACACGGCGCTTGAAGCCCTTGGACAGCGTCTCCACCGGCTGTAGCCGCACGCCTTCCAACTGCGTCAACTCCAGCGCATGCGCCACGCGGGCATCCAGCTCGGCGCCGCGATAGCCGCGGATCTTGGCGCAGAAGCGCAGGAAGCCGGTGACCGACATTTCCGGGTAGGTGGGGGCGCCTTCGGGCAGGAACCCCAGCATGCGGCGTGCCGCCACGCCGTCGGTCTGCACGTCATGGCCGCAGATGCGCGCGGTGCCCTCGGTGGGGATCATGAAGCCCGCCAGCATGCGCATCGTGGTGGACTTGCCGGCGCCGTTGGGGCCGAGGAAGCCGAGCACCTCGCCCCGCGCAACCCGGAACGAGACCTGGTCCACCGCGGTGAAGCCGCCGAATCGCTTGGTCAGGCCGTCGATCTCGATCAGTACAGGCTCTCCACCGCCGGACACGCCGCACCCTCCCCCCTCGCTTCGGTTGCGCGCGGGAATAGCGCAAAGTGCCGGCAATGCAAGCCGGGCACCGGCATCGGGTCGCACGATGACGAAGGCTTAACCGCCCGGACAGGAACTTCCTGGCTCCGGACAAAAACTTCCTGGCCTGGCTACTGACCCATTGGCAACGCCCACATCGTCATGCCGACGAAGGTCGGCATCCACGCCTGTGCCGTACAACTCGAAGGAAAGTCGTGGATGCCGGTCTCCGCCGGCATGACGATGTGGGCGCTGCCGGGGAGTCACTCGTCAGGGCGCGCGGCATTACGAAACACGAGCCAGCCTCTACGCCGCGCTTCGACCCACCGATGCCTGCGCCGGCCGGGCGTCACTGCGGTACGCCAGAGCGCGATCCAGCAGCTCCACCTCGACGGTCAGTTCGCCATCGAAACACGCCAGGAACTTCGCCGGCACGCGCGCGTCGCCATCGGTCCAGCGATGGGTCGTCTCCGCCGCGTGGAAACCATCGACCAGCGAGCTGTCCGCATGTCCTACGGTCAGGCTGACAGTCTCGGAGCTCAGCGTCATGCGCAGCAGATTCACCCCAAGCCGGCGCACATCTGTGGATGCAACCTCGACCTCAGCCGGAATGCTGGACCGCGACACGATGCGCAGTGCGGCCGGCGGCCGCGCCAGCCGGAAGCGATACACACAGCCGTGCACCGCCTCTGCCGCCACCGCATTGGCGTCGGCCAGCAGCACCAGGTCCGGATCGAGCGTCGTGGTCGCATCGAACCAGGCGAGACGTTCCTCCAGCCGCGCCCGGATCCACGCCAGCTCCTCGCCGTCCTCGATCCGTGGCGCGCAGAACGCCCATGCCACGCCGTCGTCGTCCGGATAGCGCGCGGCGAACTCGGCGGCATTATGGAACATGAAGCGATTGTCGCAGTCGACGAAGCTTTCCGCCGGCGCACCCTCGGCCAGCATGATGTCGTGCTGGTCGAGTTCGACATGGAAGTACTCCACCGTCTCCATGGACTCGCAGCGCAGGATGGAAACACCGTTCACCAGCTTCTCGGCCGGCACCAGCACATTGTCGAGAAACATCGCGTGCAACGGCGAGACATACAGGTCGCGCTGCGGCACGTTGTCGTCCAATGCGCCGGCGCGGATCAGGATCGGCTGCACGGTGCGGTTGCCGGCAATGAAACGTCCGCGATAGGCGCGATGGCCGATCCATTTGATCGGCCTGGCCTCGCCCCACGGCGTCAGGACGCGGTCGCCGATCGCCAGCGCCTCGACCGGCACCTCGCCGCGATCGGTCAGGATCGCGGTGCCGCGGCAATAGCAGGGCGTGGTGTCCTCGGTGATCAGGCTGCCGGTGGCGCCGTCGGTGTTCGGATGGAAATAGTCGCCGGAGAAGTTGTCGGTGGGCGCCAAGTGCAGATCCAGCGTGCCGCTGTTGGTGACGACCTCCAGCGTGTTGCCGGGGAGCAGATTGGCCTGGTCGGTGTTGGTGTGGGGGATGTTGGTGAGGTCGATGTAATCGCCCGCGGCGAAGTGCGCGATGCTGCCGGCCGCGCCGGCGGCGTCGTTCAGCGTGAGCGACGCGTTGGTGCCGGCGAACACGATCGTCTCGCCACCGCTGATCGTGCCCTGAACTTCCAGTGTGCTGCCGGCCGTGATCGTCACGCTGCCAGTGCCGGTCAGTGCGGCCACGGTCAGGTCCGACGGATCGAGCGTGATGACGCCGTTGTTCACCAGCGTGCCGGTGTCGGTCAGCGTCGTATCGTCGAGCGACAGTGTCGCCCCGCTGACGATGGTGTTGCTGCCGCCCAGGCTCCACTGGGCGCCGGGGTCCGCGGTGATCTGCGCGAAGTCGATGTACTGCGAGCCCAGGCCGGACAGCACGCCGGGCGTGCTGCTGGAGGCGAGTTCCAGCGTGCTGACCGCGCTGCCGCCGATCGGGTTGCCGCCGTCCACCACGCCGTTGAACACGTCGCCCTGGTAGACGACCACGCGGTTGGCGGCGCCGGCGTGCAGCAGTATGGAGTCGTTGCCGCCGCTGCCGCTGATGGTCCCCAAATTCGCCACGGTGACCGCGCCGGGGCCGGTTTGTTGCACGCCGATCAAACCGCTGATCGTGCCGCCGCGATTGAGTACGGTGCCGCCGGCTTGCAGCAGGACGCCGCTGCCGGTGCCGGTGATCTGGCTGTAGTTGACGACCGTGCCGCCGCCGGGGCCGAGCACCACGCCGGCCGCGCCGGTGATGGTGCCGGCGTTGTAGATCGATCCGCCGGCCAGGATAGCGATGCCGGCCGTGGTACCGCCGATGCGGGCCTGGTTGTTCACGACGCCGAAGCCGCCGGAGATCTGCACGCCGTATCGGGCGCCGGAAATGCCGCCGTCGTTGTAGACGCTGCCGCCGTTGCTGAAGCTGACCGCTGCGGTCCCGGTTGGCAGGACGGTGCCGAAGTTCTTGAGGACGACGCCGGTTCCGGTGCCGATCACTGCGCCGTTGACGAGCGAGTTGTTGCGCAGTTCGCCGGAGTCGGCCAGCGTCACAGTGCCGCCCAGGGTGCCGTAGTTGCCCAGATAGCCGTACACCGTGAGCGTCGCGTTCGCGGCGATGGTGTTCGAGCCCGTGACGCCCCAATCGGCGCCGCTATCGACGGCGATCGAGGCGAAATTGATGAACTGGGTGCCGAGGCCGCTGATCGTGCCGGAGCCAAATCCCCCGCCAGACAAGCGCGACGTCAGCTCCAGCACGCTGGGGGTGGCGCTGCCCAGCGTGTTGCCGCCATCGACGATGCCGCTGAACGTGCCGCCTTGCGCGATGACCACGCGGTTGCCGGCGCCGGCGGCGAACCGCGCCGCGTCAGGCGAGCCCTCCACTGTGCCCGCGTTGATCAGCGTCGTGCCGGCGGCGAAGATGTTGCCGGCGACGTTCCAATAGGCCGACGGATTGACCTGAATCTCGCCGAACCCGGTGTACTGCGTACCGAAACCGGTCAGCGTCCCGACAGTGGGACCGGAGGCTCCCAGTTGCAGTTCGCTGGAAGAGCCGCCACCGCTGACCGTGCCGCCGAACACGGCATCGGGATACAGCACCACCACGTTCGAGAAGCCGGCGGCAAGCGACACAGCGCCGTCGATGGTCCCGGCATTGCTGACCTCGGCGGCGGCCGGCGCGGCCGAGATGGCACCGGTGATCGTTCCGCCGACGTCGTTCAAGATCGTGCCGCCGGCCAGGGTCACGTTCCCGTTCAGCAAACCGGTGTTGGCCAGTTCGCCCGAGACGGTCAGCGTTGCGCCGGGCGCGATCGTGTTGCTTCCGGTCAGGCTCCAATAGGCCCCTGCATCGACGGTGATCTGCGAGAAGTTGGTGAACTGCGTGCCGATGCCAGACAACGCAACGAACCCGCTGCCGCCCGCCAGTTCGAGCACGCTGGGGGTGCTGCTGCCGATCGGGTTGCCGCCGTCCACGGTGCCGCTAAATGTGCCACCCTGATCGATCACCACGCGGTTTCCGGCGCCCGGGCTGAACGCCACCGCCGTGCCACCGGAACCGCTCAGCGTACCGGCGTTGGTGACGGTCATGCCGGCGGCGAATGTGTCGTTGGTGAGATACCAGCTTGCGCCGGGATCGACGGTGATCTGGCTGAAATCGGTGATCTGCGTGCCGAGCCCGCTTAGCGTCCCGGTCGATCCACCGCTCGCCAGTTCCAGCGTGCTGGGATCGGCGCCGCCGACTGGGTTGCCGCCATCCAGCGAGCCGAGAAATACCCCGGTCGGGTCGTCCACGACGCGGTTGCCAGGGCCCGGGTCGAACACCACCGATCCGCCGATCGTGCCGGCATTGGTCAGCGTGACGCCACTGGGAATGAGGTCCGGGTTGAAGGCCCAGTAGGCGCCCGGATCGACGACGATTTGGGCGAAGTCGATGAACTGGCTGGCCAGCCCGCTGAGCGTGCTGGAGCCGGCCACCGTTCCGGCAGCCAGTTCCAGCACGCTTGGGGTGCCGCTGCCGATGGCGTTGCCACCATCCACCGTGCCGATGAACAACGCCCCGGGATCGGCCACCACGCGGTTCCCGGCGCCGGGCGCGAACAGCACCGCAACGCCGTTGGAACCGTCGAGCGTCCCGGCGTTGGTCAGCGTGCTGCCGGCAGTGACCGTGTCGGTGCCGTTGAGTACCCAGTAGGCGCCGGCATCGACGATGACCTGCCCGAAGCCGGCGAATTGCGAGCCCAGGCTGTTCAGCGTGCCGGCGGAAGCGGCTGATGCCAGCTCCAGCGCCCCTCCGTTGCCGAGGACGCCGCCGACGATCGAGGCTCCCGGCTCCAACACGAGCCGGTCCGCATAGCCTGGCGCGAAGACGATTGCGTCGGTGCTGCCGGCGATGGTGCCGGAATCCGTCACGGTGGCGAAGCTGTGGCTTACCTGCACGCCATACGTGCCGCTGATCAGGCCGGCATTGGTGACCGCGCCCTGGCCAGCCCGGTAGCCGAGGATGTAGGTCACGCCATAGCTGTTGGTATAGGTGTCGGCCGCGCCGGAGATTTCCACACCCGGGCCGGCCCCGCCGGAAATCGTGCCGCTCGCCTGGTTGACGAGTGTGCCGCTTAGCAACAGTTCGACGCCCAGGTCGCTGCCGGCGATGCTGGCGGCGTTCACGATCGTGCCGCCGCCGGGCACCACGTAGCTGGACACCTCGGCGCCGGTGCTGCCGCTGATCGTGCCGCCCGACTGGTTGGTCAGAACGCTGTCGGAGGTCAGGTAGGCGCCGGTGCTGCCGGTAATCGTTCCGGCATTCAGCAGCGTGGCGTCGCCGCTCATCCTGACGCCGTTGCTGATGATGCCTGCCGTCTGATTCGTGAGGTAGCCCTGCGACAGGTAAACACCCTGCTCATCGCCCGTGATGCTGCCGGCATTGACCACCGTGGCTGGACCGGTCGCCCAGACGCCCCAGACGTTGGCTTCTATCGTGCCGCCGGACTGGTTGGTGAGGGTGCCGCCCTCGAACAACTGCACGCCTTTTTCGCCGCCGCCGATCGTGCCGTAATTCACCACCGTCGCGGCACCATCGACCGCGACACCAAAATAGCCGGTGATGAGGCCCGACGATTGGTTGGTCAGCAGGCTGTTCTGGCCCAGGTCCACGCCCTGGTGGAAGGCGGCCACGGTGTTAGAGATGATGCTGCCGTAGTTCACCACCGTGCTGCCGCCGTAATCGCTGACGGCCGCCGCGCCGGTGATGGTGCCGCTGCTCTGGTTGGTCAGCACATCGTCGCTGCGGAGCTGCACCCCCACGTCGCCGGCGGCAACGCCGCCGAAATTGACGATCGTGCCAGGCGCCTTGAGGAAAATGGCCGTCGCGCCGCCGGTGACCGTACCGCCCAACGCGTTGGTGACGGTCCCGCCGGCCTTCAGTTCGATGCCGTAAGTGCCGCCGCCGATGCTCGCGGTGTTGAGGATGCTGCCGGCGGCACCGGCAACATAGACGCCGTTCGCGCCGCCATAGATGACCGCCCCGGCGCCGCTATTGGTGACGCCGATCCCGTTGCTCGCGCTGATGCCGAACGTCGCGCCGCGGACCGTGCCCGCGTTCACCACCGTGTCGCCGCTGCCGCTTGCGCCGACGGCGGTACTGGCGGCAGTGCCGATCGTGCCGAGATTGGTCAGGGTGAAATCGTCGCTGCCTATCGCAAAGCTCGCAATCGAGCCAGTGTTGGTCGTGCCGGACATGCGACTTCCTTTGCGCGCCGGCACGTCCCAGGGCGCGCAGGCTGCGTGCTGTTGATGCGGTACGGACGGCCGCTCTGCGCAACCGGCAGCGAATCGACTCGTCCTGATGGCGGCAATCTGCCCGGTCCGGCCACGCGGCGCTTCCAGCCGCGTGCACCGGCGTTTCTACCTGCGTGCAATCCGTTAGTCCGGCGGCAGGTCCCGCGCAGCGGCGCGCAGATCGCCCGGCGATGCGCCGAACGCCGCCTGGAAGGCGCGGTAGAATCCCGACAGGCTGTTGAAGCCCCAGGCAAAGGCGATGTCGGTGACGGACCGGTTGCGATCGATCAGCAGCGTCGCGCGGCACTCCTCCAGCCGTCGCCGCAGGATGTGACGCGCCACGCTGGTCCCGGTAGGTTCGAACACGGTGTGGAGCGATCGTAGCGACAAGCCCAGCGCCGTGGCGACGCGGGCCGGCGACAGATGCGGATCCGTCAGGTGGCGCTCGACATATTGCTTTGCCTGCACCCGGCGAGCCTCGTTGGCCGCCTCCGGTTGCTCGTCAGATGGCGTGCCGAAGGCAATGCCGATCAACCGGTAAAGCGTGTGCGCCACCTGATCCAGCGTGTCCGGCGTCATATTGACGGCCTCGCGTCCCAGCACGTCGAGATAGGCCGCGAGCAATTTTTCCACCGCGTTGGTCGCCGCGAGCTTTCGCAGTATCGGGCGGCCCGACGCCGGCAGATAGGGCGCCAATGCCTCCTTCGGTATCAGCCAGACCTCGTGGGTAAAGTTGGCCGTTAACGGCAGCGTTTCGAACGGCAGGTCGAGATCGGAAATCAGGATATCGCCGTTCGCTGTGGTGAACTGCTGTCCGCCCCGGCGGAACCAGGAACCTGCACTGTATTCCCGATAGATCGAGCAGGATTGCCGGGGATGGCGGGCAATTTCCCGCGTATTGCGGCCAACGCGGCAGGCACTGACTTGCTTGTACTCCACACGAAGGAGCGGTCCTACGACCTGGCGCGACACGTGCGCATGGAAGGGCGCCGAATTGTCGTCGCGCTCGGGCGTCAGTCCTAACGGCTGACAACAAGCCTCGCGCCAGAAGTCGAAACGTTCGGCTTCCGGGACCTCGTCGGTGGATACCTCGATTGGCGCGGTTGTGGCGTACGTGGTCCTGACTCCATTCCCCGCCTCAGTGTGGGGCGTGGGGGCGGCGCATCGTTAGGCAAGGTGTCCCAAATTCCTATGCAGCGCGTGCCAGACCGGGTAGACTACATCGTGGTATGTAACGACATGTCACGGCAGTTGGTTGCTGACCGAACGGGATGAGGAGCAAGACCATGCCCCCACGGCCGGGGCCCACGCTACCGGTTGGACGGTATTTCAACTTGTCCACTGGCCTTGTCGCGCCGGGGGATCGCCGGGCGTTCTGGCGCGACATGGCGCTGAACCGAACCGAGGCGGACTTTCCGCCGGATGGCCAGCCGCGCGGATTTTCCGCCCAGGTGCGCGGCTTTCTCGGCATCGCCAGCGAGTTGCGCGAGGGCCGATCCGATGCCGTGATCATGCGACGCAGCGCGGCGCGCTGCCGGCGCGATGGCATCGACGAGATCATGATCAGCTACCTCGTCAGCAGCGACGGACCCGGCCAGTATTGCAAGGGCGACACGGCGTTCAGCATTCCGATTGGCGCAGCCGTGGTCAATGACTCGATGGTGCCGTTCACCGTGGCGATGCGCCGCTATCGCTCGATCAATTTTCGTTTACCGCGCACCGCGGTGGCGCGTGCCATCGGCGGCGACCCGGCGGTTCTCGCCGGCCGGCTGCTGTCGGCGACGCCGCTGAACCGGCTGTTGTTCAGTTGTTTCACCCAGTTTGTCGATACGCTGGAGGAGATGGACGACGCGGGGCGCCAGGTCGCCTTGGACGCCGCGACGGAGTTCGCGCTGGCTGCGTTGCGTCTGGAAACGCGGGCCGGGGTCTGGGAAGAAGGCGCGCATGGCAACGGGCTGCGGCAGGCGGCGCAGCGCTTCGTCGAAGGCAACCTGCACCGCCAGGACCTGAACCCCGATATGCTGGCGCGGGCATTGCGCTGCTCCCGCACCCATCTCTATCGCCTGTTTGCCAGCAACGGTGGCACGGTGATGGGATATGTGCGCGAGGTTCGCCTGGAGCGCAGCCGCGCGATGCTGGCCGACGCCGCCAGCCGCCTGACGATCGGCGAGATCGCGCTGCGCTGCGGCTTCGACGATCCTTCCGCTTTCAGCCGCAGCTTCCGCCGCCGTTTTGGCTGTCAGCCCGGGGAGGTGCGACGGGAGTCGCGCAACGCCGAGCGGTGAATCAGCGTGCGCGGCGGCGGCGGCGTTGCAGCAGCAGACCGGTCAGGCCGACGGCGAGCACGCCGCAGCCGGGTTCGGGCATACTGGTCAGGTTGGCGCCGTCGAAGCTCGAGAGCGCGGTGAAGGGCGTTCCGTTGCTGCCGGGCGGGGGCTCGGTGCCGAAGTTCAGTTGGTCCAGCGGGATCTGGGTCGGACTGAGCATGAAGCCGACATTCGACAACGTCGCATTGCCGGCCGTGTAGAGCTGCGGCGCGAAGCTCGGCGGCGTGCCGTCCGTGTAGGGAACTTCGAACCACTGCCCCACGGTTTGGCCGTTGCTGGTCACGTCGGCAAAGAACGTCACATAGTTGACGGTGCCAACGCCCAGCGTTGGTGCGTTCACTGTCAGGCTCGGTAACTGGGTCTTGGTCGCGTTGTTCGACCATGCCTGCGACAGCACCTTGAACGAGGGCCCGCTGCCGTTCGCGGCGGTGGGGTCGAGGCCGAAATGCGGGTCGCCATTGCCGGAGCCGCCGTAGCTGAACGTGTAGCCGGGCAGGATCGGATTGCTGCCGGTGAACGTGACGAGCGTGTTGCCGCCGCTGGCTGTCGCGGTCACCGTGGAGGTGCCGCTGCCGCTGAAATAGTTCTGATTGACGTAGTAGAACGGGTTTACCGTGGCGTCGGTCTGCATGGCCGTCGTGTCGATCGACGCGACGATGTTGCCCTGGAGCAGGATGCTGAACGAGGTGCCTTGCGAGCCGACAAGCGTCTCGAATTCGTTGAAGTCCTCGGCGCGTGCCGTGCTCGCGCAGAGTGTGCCAATGGCAGTCGCGGCGAGGAACATGTAGCATATTCGCATCGGCGCCTCCCGTTAGGCCGGGACGGGCGAACGACGACGAGGCAGACCGCGCCCGGCGTTGATATTTGCCAAGGACTTTGGGACTATGCCGTGCGGCGGTCAAGCAGAATTGACGCCAGGGTTGTCATTGAGCGATTCTTCCGGCCGGCCGAAGCTTGCGTGCAACCGGGACGTGTCAAAGGAGTAATAAATGCCACTTGAATCGATCGCCACCAGCGAGCTGGACGCGGCGGATGCCGCCTGGCAGGCGCGCGTGGACCTGGCGGCGGCCCATCGGCTGGCCGTGATGCATGGCCTGCATGAGGGCATTTTCAACCACCTCACCCTGCGCGTGCCCGGCCAATCGGATCGTTACTATCAAATCCCGTTCGGCCTGCACTGGTCGGAAGTGACCGCGAGCTGCTTCATGGAAGTGGATTATGACGGGGTGCGGCGCGCCGGCGAGGGCGAGATCGAACAGTCCTGCTACTGCATCCATGCGCCGATGCACCGCGACCTGCCGCAAGCGGCCGCGGTGTTCCACACCCACATGCCGCACGCCAGCGCGCTGGCGCGGCTGGAGGATCCGCGCATCCTGCCGATCGGTCAGACCGAACTCGGCACGATGATGGATGTGGTCTACGACGACACCTATACCGGCCCGGCGTTCGATCCGGCGGAGGGCGCGCGGCTGGCCGGCATGACCGGCGACAAGACCGTGCTGATGATGGCCAATCATGGCGTCGCCACGCTCGGGCGCAGCGTCGCCGAAGCGTATGACCGGCTGTACTATCTCGAACGCTCGGCGCAGGTGCAGCTCTATGCCATGTGGACCGGCCGGCCGTTGCGCTATCTGCCGCAGGCGGTGGTCGAGACCACGCTGCGGGAATACGCCACGCCGCGGCACTACGGTGGCCGTCCGTCCTGCGAATGGCACTTCGCCGCGCTGAAGCGGCAGTTGGATCGGAAAGAGCCCGACTACAAGGAGTAAGCAACGCGTGAGGAGGTGAGCGGCGAGGGAGGTGCACACACCTCTCCCGCTGCGTGGGAGAGGTGTACAAGTACATCGATTCCGTGCAACCGCTCATATCGAGAGGGTGTCACCGAGAGTCGCCGCGCCGGGTCCGAGCGCCTCCCCATATGAGTCGTTCCAAGGAAACGCTGTACTAGTACGCGCTATCGTTGGAACGCGACCCGCTGATTTTGGGTACTAAACTCCCAGATGGCTCTTCATCACGGCGGGATCGGCGTGCAGTTCGTCCGGCGTGCCGGTCCACACCACGTGGCCGTTGTTCAGCACGTAGACCCGATCGGCGAAGCTCAGCGCCGCCACGACATTTTGCTCGACCACCACGATGGTGCGGCCCTGCTGCGCCAGTTCGCGGCTGACCCGCACCAGGTCGCGCACGATCAGCGGCGCCAGGCCCTCGAACGGCTCGTCCAGCAGGATGACCCGGGCGTCGCGGATCAGCGCCCGTGCGATCGCCAGCATCTGTTGCTCACCGCCCGACAGCGTGCGTCCGCCGGAGCGCCGCCGCTCGGCCAGCCGAGGAAACGCCGCATAGACCCGATCCAGGCTCCACGCGCTCGGCGCGGTCAGTGCGGCGAGGCGCAAATTCTCCTCCACCGTCAAGCCGCCGAAGATCGCGCGCTCCTCCGGCACAAGCTGCATGCCCATCCGCGCGATCTCGTAGGGCGGCAGGCCGTGGATCGGCTTGCCGTCCAGCCGGATGCTGCCGCTGCCCGGCGCCAGCACGCCCATGATGGTGCGCAGCGTCGTGGTCTTGCCGGCGCCGTTGCGCCCCAGCAGCGCCACCACCTCGTTCTGTTCCACGCGCAGCGACACGTCGAACAGGATGTGGCTGTCACCGTAGAAGCTGTTGATCGCCTCGACCTCAAGCAGGCTCATGGACCTCGCGCATGCCTCCGAGATAGGCGTCCTGCACCGCCTGGTTGCGCTGGATCTCGTCCGGGTTGCCTTCGGCCAGCAGCCGGCCTTCGTAAAGCACCGTGATGCGCTCGGCGAGTTCGAAGATCGCGTCCATGTCATGCTCGACAATGACCAGCGTGCGGTCGCGGCCGATCTCGCGGATCAGCGCGCGCGTGCTGACGCGTTCAGCCGGGCTCATGCCGGCCAGCGGCTCATCCAGCAGCAGCACGTTCGGACCGGTGGCGAGCGCCATGCCGATCTCCAGCCGCCGCTTCTCGCCGTATGCCAGCACATGCGCCGGCAACTCGGCGCGCACACCGAGGCCGACCGTGGACAGCGCCGCCTCCACCTGTTGCTCTACCTCGGGGATGCAATCGCCACGTCGCAGCACGTCGAGCCGAAACGCGCCGCGCCGCCGGGCGAGCGCCGCGATCCGCAGGTTCTGCCGCGCGGTCAGATCGAGAAACAGCGTGTTGAGCTGGTTGCTTTTGCCGATTCCAAGTTGCGCGGCACGAGTCGCGCCGAGGCCGGTGATGCGGCGGCCGAACAGATGCACCGCGCCCTCGGTGGGGCGCACCTCGTCGAGCAACATCTTGAACAGTGTGCTCTTGCCGGCGCCATTCGGCCCGATCACGGCATGGATCGAATTCGGTCGCACGGCAAACGAGACGTGGTCCACCGCACGCAAGCCGCCGTAGTGCTTGGCCAGACCATGCGTCTCCAGCGCTGGCGCATCCGGGCGGGCGCGCACCAGCGGCGCGGTCAGCGGCATTGTCGCGTCCAGCGGCACAATGGCGGCGGACGCGCCGGCCGGCTCCTCGGTCAGCGGCGGGGCGCCACGCAGCCAGCGGTGGCGGATCTCGCCGGCGATGCCACGGCGCAGGAAGATGACCAGCACAACGAAGATCACCCCGAGGATCAACTTCCACAGGGCACCCACGCCGGGGATGAGCTGGAGGTTGTCGCGCAGCCACAGCCAGACCGCGGCGCCTACGGTGGGACCGATCAGCGTACCGACGCCACCGATGACCGTTTGCACGACAAGCTGGCCCGAGGTGTCGAGCGAGAACGCGTCGGGCGGCATGAAGCTCTGGAACACGCCGAGCAATCCGCCCGCCAGGCCGGCGAACATTGCCGCAATGACGAACACCGCCAGTTTGTAGCGTGGCACGGCATGGCCGAGCATGGCGGCGCGCGCGGTGTTCTCCTTGATGGCGCGCAGGATGGCGCCGAACGGCGAGTGCACGATGCGGCGCGCGAGCATGAAGCTGGCAAAGAAGAACGCCGCCAGCAGCCAGTACATCGGCTGGCCGGTGTGGATGCGGACGGCATGCGCGCCGAAGCCGAGCGTCGGTTCCGGCACGCCGGGCAGGCCGTTCTCGCCGCCGGTGTAGTCGCGCAGCGGGCTGAACTCGAGGAAATATGCCATCTGGCCGAACGCCAGCGTGATCATGGCGAAGTAGATGCCGATGCGGCGGACGGCGAACCAGCCGACCGGCAGGCCGAACAGCCCGGCCGCGATGGTGCCGATGGCGAGCGCCAGCCAGACGCTGCCGACGATGTTGTTCAGCAACAGATAAACCGCGACGAAGCCGCCGGTGCCGTAGAATGCGGCCTGGCCGAATGACAGCAAGCCGGTCCAGCCGAACAGCAGGTCGAAGCCGATGCCCAGGATGCCCCAGTCGAGCGTGCGCTCCATGAAGTCGAACGAACCGCCGAGATGCGGGAACACGAACGGCATCGCCACCAGCACGACGGCGAGCGCGATCTCGGGCAGGAACGGGGGGCGGGTCATAGAGTGGACTCCTCCCCCTCCCCTTGAGGGAGGGGGTTGGGGGGAGGGGTGCGTACTGCGGACAACGGCGGTTGGACGCACCCCTCCCCCCAACCCCCTCCCTCAAGGGGAGGGGGAGGATTTGCCGCGAGGTTCATACCCGGCCCTCGGTGCCGAACAGGCCCTGCGGGCGCAGCACGAGCAAAAGCGCCATCACCGCGTAGAGCATCACCTCGGAATAACCGGAATTGAATGCGCTGGTGATGCTCATGATCTCGCCGGCGATCAGGCCGCCGACGACCGCGCCGGGAAACGACCCGAGCCCGCCGATGACGATCACCACGAAGGCCTGCACCAGGAACGGCTCGCCCGAGTCGGGCGTCACCGACAGGATCGGCGCGTACAACAAGCCGGCGAAGCCCGCGGCGGCCACCCCGATGGCGAACACCAACAGGAAGGTGCGCCGCACGTTGATGCCCAGGATGCCGACCATGCCGGCGTCCTCGATCCCCGCCCGCACCACCAGGCCGAGCGAGGTGCGGTAGAGTACGACATAGAGCGCGGCCAGCGTGGCGGCGACGACGCCGATCAGTTGCAGCCGGTAGGTCGGATAGATCAGGAAGCCGAGACGGGTGACGCCTTCGCCCCAGGACGGCACCGGGATGTGCAGCGTGTCGCTGCCGAACACGGCCCGCACCAATTCCACCAGGACGATGCCGGTGCCGAAGGTGACCAGGATCTGATCCTCGGGCGGACGCTGGTAGAACAGCCGCATCACGACGCGCTCGATGACCACCCCGACCAGCAGCATGAAGACGATCACCACGGCCAGGGCGAGGAACCACGATCCGGTGGTCTCCAGCACGACGTAGGCGACGTAGGCGCCGACCATGAACAGCGCGCCATGGGCGAAGTTCAATACCCCCAATGTGCCAAGGATGATGGTGAGACCGCTGCTGACCAGTGCCAGCAACGATCCGAGGGCCAGGCCGTTGAACGCCTGGGACAGCAGCAGGGGCAGACTCGGCATCGCGTCGTTTCGCGCCGGATCAAACAGCAGTACGGGAGCGCCGGGTACGTCGATCGGCACGCATGCACATGCTCCAGCGCTCCTCCGTTGCCTGCCGACGCGGGGTGTCGCCCGCCGGGTTCCCCGAACCGACCGTTCCATAATCGGCTCCGCGCGTCGCGACAACAGCCAAACGATCGCCGGGCGTTCGGAGTGACTTGCGCCGGGGCGAACGTTCCCGTAGCAGACGCCGCTGGCCCGTTCGCAGTGCCCTGCCCATCGGCATTTGTCAAAGCGCAAACGGACCCGCAGACTTTCAACGGCCAATGAACGAGGGGGACCGTCCGGATGAGGAAGACACCACATGAACCGCGTGCGGCGTCGCGCCGCGACGTGCTGCTGGCTGGCGCCGGCCTGCTCGGCGGCGCACTGCTGCCCAACCTGCCGGGCGTCGCGCAGGCGGCCGACGATCATCCACCGGTCGGCACCTGGCCGGCCGGCGTGTCGGGCGCTTCGGTGTTCGTCGGCGTCTCGTTGCCGCGCACCGGCACCTATGCGGTGCCTGGCGAGGACGAGCTGAAGGGCGTCGAGCTGGCGCTGGAGCACATCAACAGCGGCGACCCGCTGATCCGCAAGATCGCCACCGGCCTGACCAAGGGATTGCTCGGCAAGCAGGTGGAGCATGGCGTGGCGGATTCCGAGGCCAAGCCGAACACCGCGGTGCAGAACGGCACCAAGTTCATCAACGACAACAAGGCGATCATGTTGTGCGGCTGCGTGTCGTCGGCCGAAGCGGTGGCGATGAACAAGCTGGCCCAGCGTGAGCATGTGATCTACCTGCCATTGCTCAGCGGCTCGAACGACACCACCGGCAAGGACTGCGTGCGCTATTCGTTCCGCCAGTGCTTCTATGCGCAGACCGCCGCTGCGGCGCTGGCGCCAATCATCGTCAAGCAGCTTGGCAAGAACAAGAAGATCGCGTTTCTGACGCCGGACTATACCTATGGCCACACGGTGCGGCAGTCGTTCGAAAGCGCAACCAAGGAGCAGGGCGGCTGGACCGTGGCGACCAACCAGGTCTGCCCGCTGGGCGCGTCGGACTACAGCTCCTACCTGCTGAACATCGCCAACAGCGGCGCCGACGTGTTCATCAACATCAATTTCGGCAACGACGCGGTGCAGTCGATCAAGCAGGCGAAGCAGTTCGGCGTGCTGGACAAGACGACGTTGGTGGTGGCGTACAACACGCCGTTCCTGGCGCGCGACGTCGGGCCGGACCTGATGCAGGGCGTCTACGCGGCGACCGACTTCTGGTGGACGCTGGAGGACAGGTACCCGCTGGCCAAGGAGTTCGTCGCGGCGTTCGAGAAGAAATACAACTACAAGCCGGAATGGAGCGCCGACACCGGCTATATGTCGATCGCCTTGTGGGCCGACGCGGTGACCCGCGCGGGCAGCTTCTATCCGCCGGATGTCATCAAGGCGTACGAGGCCGGCAAGCCGACCCAGTCGACGGTGGGCGAGGTGCGGTTCCGTCCGGAAGACCACCAGTTGATCCGGCCGGTGATCATCCAGCGCGGCAAGAAGAAAGCCGACATGAAGAACCCCGACGACTACTACGAGATCGTGGAGGTCGTCCCGGGCGGGCCGCTGATGCAGGCGCCCGACGCGTTCGGCTGCAAGCTGGGCGATTACACCTGAGGCGATAACCTCACCTGAGGCGATGAGCGGTTGCCGGGCCGGCCTCCTGTGCCGGCCCGGCAGTGGCCGCGCCGTCGATCATGGCAGGGTCACATTGCCATAGGGCACTGATCGCGCACGCGAATAAAACGGTAGCGCATCTCACGGCGTAAGCGCACTTGAACGAAACGGTCCCGGACCTTACTTTGTAAGTGCGGCCGACCGTGGCCGCCTCGATCGCTCGCCGGCTCGCCGTATCCCGCTGTCACAGCCTGGGAGATCGCCATGCCCTCCGACGCGCCGTTGGTCCCGTCGAACGTCAGGACAACTGTTGCGATCGACCGCACCATACAGCAACGCATCACGCTGCATCAAACGCTGGTCGCCACCCAGGCAACTGCGACGGGGCAGCCGCGCCCGCTCATCCTGCTCGCCGATGGCGATTCCTGGTTCGATTATCCGCTGAGCGGCGATCTGCCGGAAGCGTCGGACATCACCGTGCAGCTTGGCCGGATCGTTTCGCCGGCCCCGCTGATCCTCAATCTCGCGCAACATGGCGACGCCACGACCCAACTGCTTGGCGTCTCGCGCCGCAACCGGCTGCTTGCGGCGCTGACCGAGCCGAAGAACGGGCCGTTCGACGCGATCCTGTTTTGCGGTGGCGGCAATGATCTGGTTGGCGATCAATTCCGGCTATGGCTCAACGACGCTGCGTCCGTCGGCCATGACGTGGAAAGGGCGCTGAACGAGCAGGCGCTCGGTGATATTCTGGGCGTGGTGACAACGGCCTATGAGGACCTGATCGCCACGAGGGACCAGGCGGGCCTCGACATCCCGATTTTCGTGCACGGCTACGACTTCGCATTGCCGACGAATATTGGCGTTTGCGGCCTGGGCCCTTGGCTGTACCCCTCGCTACAGTCACGTGGCTGGATGCAAACTCCCAGCGGCAACGACCTCACTACCGGCGCGGCAATCGTCAAGCAGATCCTGCTCAAATTCCGCGGCCTGATGCTGCAACTGGCAAGCGTTGGAGCCAACAAGGTGGTTTATGTCGAAACCCAGGGCCTGCTCCAGCCAACCGACTGGGCAAACGAATTGCATCCGGTTCCCGACGGATTCAGGAAGGTCGCAACTCCGTTCGTCGGCGCGTTGAACAGCCAGTTCGACGGCCGTGCCGACCTCGTCACGTCGGCGCTGCCGCCGACAGTGCCAACCGGCTCTCCGACGGCCTGAGACGCACGCACGATTACAGAGTGGCACCCCCGTCGATCGCGACTTCGGCACCGGTGATGTAGCCGCTCTCATCGGAGAGCAGGAACAACACGAGGCGCGCGACTTCCTCGGCAGTGCCCATCCGCTGCATCGGCACATGCTGCAGCCGCGCAGCGTTTTGCTCGGGCGTGCGCACCTTCAGCATCTCGGTATCGATCGGACCGGGATGCACCGAGTTCACCCGGATCTTGCGCGGCGCGAGGTCGATGGCCGCCGCCTTGGTCATGCCGCGCAACGCCCACTTCGTCGCGCTGTAGGCGATCGCGCCGGGCGATCCGCGCAGGCCGGCGACGGACGAGATGTTGACGATGGAGCCGCCTCCCGAGCGTTCCATCAACGGCACGACGCACTTCATGCCGAGGAAGCAGCCGAGCTGGTTGACCCGCATGTGGCGTTCGAACAGTTCGGTGTCGGTCTCCATCAGGGTTCGCGGCTGATAGATGCCGGCGTTGTTGATCAGGCCGTGCAGGCCGCCGAACGCCTGCGCCGCGGCGATCGCCGCTTCCCAATCGGCCTCCCGGGTCACATCCTGCCGCACGAATGACGCGGCGGCGCCGAGGTCCGCGGCAAGCCGGCGGCCTTCGGCTTCCAGCACGTCGCCGATGACGACACGCGCGCCCTCCGCGACGCACAAGCGCGCCTCGGCCGCGCCTTGCCCGCGCGCGCCACCGCTGATCAGTACGACTTTGCCTGCGAGACGATCCATTGTTTCCTCCTTGCATCGTGACCGGGAAACCGGTGCACCGGGTTTGGCACGCTACGTACCAGGACCAGCGTAAGGTGGACAGCGCCAGCGCCTGCTTCCCAGCCAACCACGTTAACCGGCACATTGTGCACCATAGGCCGGCGCGCGTTGAGCAGGGCATTGGGAACGGTACGCTGCGACCGTCCCTGGTCGTGGTGGGCGAACCCCGCCATGACGCGCAGCGCGATGCGGCCGGCAGCGGGTGCGCCGGGCGGTCGGGTTATGGCCGACCAGGCATCGAAGCGTCGGTTCGTCCGCCTGGGATACCGGTGGCAGCAACGTGGCCTTGGCGCAGCCGCCGGCTGCTTCCATACTGCCGCAATGAATGATGCCGAATCGCCCGGCAGCCCGTCCGCCGCGCTGGAGGGCACGCTCGCCGCCTGGGACGACCAGCTCGCCGGTTTGGAACGCCAGGCCGGGCAGATGCTGCGCGCCGCCAGGCGGCTGCGGAAGGCGGCGCAGGAGGGCGCGGTGGCGGCCTTTCCCGCTGCCATCGCGGAATTGCAGGACAACGCGGCGAAGCTCCAGGCGGCCGTGAGCCAGTCCACCGCCGCTCCGGACATCGACCTGACCGCGGCGTTCGCCAGCGGCGCCTTCCTCGACGAACTGTCCCGCGCCGCCGCCGCCGCCGGCGTCACACTGGTGCAGCGCGACGGTCGCATCAGCGTCTATCCGCTCGCCCTGCGGCTGGAAGCGCGCGCGCAAGCCGTGCGGATCGGCCACAAGCTGGAGCGGCGCATCCGGCCCAGCTTCCTGGCCCGCCACCTGCGCGCCTTGCAGCAGCGGCCGAACCGCTTCAACGCCCGCAGCGTGCTCGACCGCCTGTTCCGTGCTTACGTGGTGCTGGCCGCTGCCCGCGCCCCGGACTGGCAGCCCAACCGCTCCGGCGACGGCCCCCTCGTCCCGCTCGCCGACCTGCACGACCTGCTGACCCTGCTGCCGGCCGCCGCCGCCGACTATCCGTTGGAGGAGTTCTTGCTCGACCTGCTGCGGCTGGACCGCCAGCCGGACGCGCGCACCGGGCGCGGCCATCGTTTCGAGCTGGGCGGCTCCACCGGCACCAAGGGTGCCAAGCGCCTCTCGGCGTTCGACGAGACCGGCGCCCAGCACGACTACTACGCCATCCGGTTCGGCTCGGAGTAGCGCGCGATGGACGTGATCGACGTCCAGGCCCTGCCGATCGAGCGATGGCTGCAGGTCATCGAGCCCGAGTATTTCGCGGACTACCTCCCGGCCGGCGGCGCCGCGGCGAAATTCGTCATCGCCGACGATGCCGCGATCATCCGCCTGGGTGATGCCGCCCAGGCGTTGGCGTCGCGGCACGGCATGCTGCCGGTGCCGATCAGTGCCGGCGAAGTGCGGCTGCACATGCTGCAGGACGTGTTCTTCGCGGTGGCCCGCGCCCTGCCGTGGGACGATCTGCTGCAGCGCTATATCGAGGACCTGTTCAGCCGCAACGGCTATCCCTGGCCCCACCCGGGCGCTGCCCTGACAATGCCCGAGCTTGCCCAGGAGTTCGGCATCGCCGCCACGCTGCTGGGGCGCAACCGCGACCAGTGGCTCAGCCGCGACCTGTGGGACGACGCGCATCTGGCGCAGGATTTCCGCGCCGCCATGCTGCGCCTGTGCCTGGCGCGACTGGAGCCGGAGGCCGACACGCTGGAGTCGCCCGTGCTGCAATGGCTGTGGGGGGAGAAGATCGGCCTGCCGCTGCTGCGCCAGTACGACATCGCCGCCCGCATCAGCCGCACCAATGCGCGCGCCATGCTGATCTCGCTCTGCCATTTCGTGCGCAAAGCCGGGGGCAGCGGGCTGCTGCTGACGCTGGACCTGCGCCCGGCGTTGCGGGTCGCGGCCGCGGGCGAGGCCGCCGTGCGTTACTCGCATGCCGCCGTGATGGACCTCTACGAGGTGCTGCGCGAGATCATCGACGACATCGAGCACCTGCCCGGCCTGTTTCTGCTCTGCCTGGCCGACCAGACGCTGCTGGCCGGCGACCGCCGCCGCACGCTCGACACCTACAAGGCGCTGGAGATGCGCATCTGGCCCGACGTGCGGCCGGGCGACCGGCAGAACCCGCTGGCGCCCCTGGTGACGGTGAGCGGATGAACCTGGAAGCCCGCACCGCGATCGAAGCCTTGCGCGCCGGCGTGCCGAACCGCGCCGCGGTCCGCCTGATGGCCACCGCCGAATCCGGCATCGAGCATGCGTTCGACGAGCTGCTGGGCGCGGTCTGGGCAGAGGGCGCCGCGCCGCGCGGCCTGGGCATCGCCGGCGGCTTCGGCACCGGCAAGTCGCACATGCTGACCTATCTCGGCGAAGTGGCGCGCACCCATAATTTCGTGGTCAGCCGGGTGGTGGTGAGCAAGGAGACGCCGCTCGCCGATCCGGCCCGGCTGTTCGAGGCGGCGATGCGCAGTGCCGCCCTGCCGGGCCGCAACGACGACGCTCTTGCCGGCGCGCTGGCCGCGCTGCGGGCGGCGCCGGAGCGGTTCGATGCGCTGGAAGCGGCGGTGCGTGCGTCGGACAGCCGCCTGGCGCCGATCTTCGCGGCCATTCTGTTTCTGCTGCGTCGGCCGACCCTGTCGCCGGAGACCGCACGCCGCTGCGAACGCTTCCTGGCCGGCGGGCGCATGGCGTCCACCGTGTTCCGTCAGGCGCTCGCGGGGGTCGGCGCGCCGCGCATGTTCGACGTGAAGCTGCCGGGGACGGCTGACCTGGCGGCGCAGCGCATCCGCTTCGCCGGCCTGCTGTTCCATCACGCCGGCTATGCCGGCTGGTGCCTGTTGCTGGACGAGGTGGAACTGATCGGCCGCTATACGCCGTTGCAGCGCGGCGTCGCCTATGCGTGGCTGGCGACCTGGCTCGGGCTGGAGGGCGCGGTGCCGTTTCCCGGCGTCGCGACGGTCTATGCGATCACCGACGACTTCGTCGCGGCGGTGATCGAGCACCGGCAGGACACCGAACGGCTGTCGGAACGGCTGCTGCTGAAGGGCCGCGAGCAGGAGTCGCTGATGGCGGTGGCGGCGATAAGGCACATCGAGGATGTGGTGCAGCGCCACCGGCTGCCTCTGCCGGGGCTGGAGGAGCTGACGCGCGACTGCCGGCGGCTGCGCGAGATCTACGCGTCGGCGTACGACTGGCCGGCGCCGGAACTGACGCCGGGCGAGCGCACCGCGACGCGCACCATGCGGCAATACATCAAGGCGTGGATCACCCAGTGGGACATGTTGCGGCTGGGCGATGCCGGCGGGGCGATCTTCGAGGAGACGGTGCGCAGCAACTACGACGAGGACGAGGGGCTGGGGGCGAGCCACGCTGCGCCGGACGACGAGCCGGGGTAGCGCCCGCCGTCGTCCGATCCCGTGTATCAACCTCGGTTCATCCGTGCCACAGGGTCAGGGCGGCCCGGTGGCGACCGCCGCGGCCGGCGCGTATGGTTCCGCTACCGGATCGAACGGATCGTCCGCCGCCTCGCCGATGAAGAACCCCAGCGCGCGGCGGAG
>Ga0181530_10000551_pt1 | contig 47688 bp, 18 predicted proteins | sample PEATcosm2014_Bin_42_FD_119769 | JGI IMG/M metagenome (GOLD analysis project Ga0181530, IMG submission 119769) | Peatland microbial communities from MTU Mesocosm Facility, Houghton, MI, USA - PEATcosm2014_Bin10_60_metaG | ecosystem: Environmental > Terrestrial > Soil > Wetlands > Peat | place...
CACTCAGCCATACTCCGATGGTTGGCTTGCCATCCCTCGCAAGCTGACCACACCGGCTAGACCTCGCCGGAGTTCGCGTGATCGAGCGCAGGCTCTTACACCACGCCAGGGGACACGATCACCCACGACCCGCAGCTCCTGGCAAGAAGCAACTCCCCCTCCCCTTGTGGGAGGGGGTTGGGGGGAGGGGTTGGTCGGAGGCTCGCACCGCCCAACCCCTCTCCCCAACCCCCTCCCACAAGGGGAGGGGGAGTGAGTTTTTGCTCTGTCGAGCGCTTATCCTGACGCCTATGCAGGACAGGCCTACGCCGGTCCGCCCCACGCTTCCCCCGCCTCGGCCAGTACGCGGCGCGCCCGAGCGTAGTCCTCGGTGGCCACCATCAGCCGGCGCGGGATGGCGCCGATGCTGCCCTCGACCGCGCTCATATGCTGGTCGAGCAAGACCGATCCGATCCCGGCATCCGCCAGCAGCGCCGTCAGGAAGGACAGCCGCACCGGATCGTTGGACATGGCGACGACTCGCATGCCGCCATCGTGCCGGCACGCGCGACGCTATGGCAACCGCGGCGGCCGCTCCTTGGCTTGACCCTGTTTCAACGCCGCCGATATGGTGCCCGTGCCCCACAAGGAAGCCGCCCGGAAATGACGTTGGACGTCGCCAGCCCGCTCGAACCAGGCGTGGCTTTTGCGCCGGCGCCGCGCGTAGCCGACGAGGACGCGTTGACCGCGCTGGTGGAGTTGGTCGGCGACGACCTGGCCGCCTGCAACCGGACCATCGTCGCGCGGATGGACAGCCCGGTGGCGCTGATCCCGCAGCTCGCGGCGCATATCGTCGCGGCTGGCGGCAAGCGGCTGCGCCCGCTGCTGACGCTCGCCTCGGCGCGGCTGTGCGGCTATCCCGGGCCCGCCGGCGGCGCGCGGCACGTCGCGCTGGCGGCCTGCGTCGAGTTCATCCACACCGCGACCCTGCTGCACGACGACGTGGTGGACGAGAGCGCGCTGCGCCGCGGGATGGCCTCGGCCAATGCGGTGTTCGGCAACCAGGCGTCCGTGCTGGTGGGCGACTTCCTGTTCGCTCGCGCCTTCCAGTTGATGGTGGAGGATGGCTCGCTGAAGGTGCTGGCCATCCTGTCGCGCGCCGCGGCGACCATCGCCGAGGGCGAGGTGCTGCAACTGGCGACGCAGAACGACCTGTCCACCCCGGAAGCGCGCTACCTGGAGGTGATCAAGGGCAAGACCGCCGCGCTGTTCGCCGCCGCCTGCCAGGTGGGTGCCGTGGTGGCGGAGCGGGCGGAGGCAGAGGAGGCGGCGCTGGCCGAGTACGGCCTGAACCTCGGCATCGCCTTCCAGCTTGTGGATGACGCGCTGGATTATGCCGCGGACCAGGCAACGCTGGGCAAGACGGTCGGCGACGACTTCCGCGAGGGCAAGATCACGCTGCCGGTATTGCTGGCCTATGGGGCGGGGGACGCGGCGGCGCGGGCGTTCTGGCGCCGCACCATCGAGGCGAGCGAGCAGGGGGAGGCCGACCTGGAGCAAGCGCTGGCCCTGATGGCGGAGTGCGGCGCAATCGGCACGACACTGGCACGGGCAGGGCGGTTCGCGGCCGCGGCGAAGGCCGCGCTGGCGGTGTTTCCCGACGGTCCCTGGCGGCAGTCGCTGGTGGAGGTGGCGGATTACACCGTGAGCCGGGCGCGGTAGGGGGTGTCGAAGGTGCTCCGCAGTAACCAGCAGACCGACGCTTTACCCGAGCCCAGCCATACGCCATGAGAAGCAGCACGATGAAATGTCCGGGTCATGCTGCTTGCCTGCCATCCGCCGTCTCGGCGCTCTGACGGGAAGCCTGCCGGAATAGCGAAGGGTGCGTGATGCAATATGGTAGTGCGCTGCCGATCACGGCGTTCGCCGATGTCGGCGCAGTGAAGGCGTATGCCGAGACGCTGGAAGCCGCGGGGTTCGACTTCACCTCAACCAGCGGCCACGTGATGGCACAACCGCCGGGCACCAATCCGCAGCGGCCGGATCGCCAGTATGCCGGGCCATTCTATGATCCGTTCGTAACCTTCTCCTATCTCGCAGCGGTCACCCAACGGCTGCGCTTCATCACCGGCATCCTGATCCTGCCGGCGTGGCCCACCGTTCTGGTGGCCAAGCAGGCGGCGGAGCTGGCGCTGTTCAGCAGCGGCCGTTTCGCGTTGGGCGTGGGTGTCAGTTGGAACGCCGCCGAGTATCAGGCGTTGGGCCAGAACATCCATGATCGCGGTCGTCGCATCGAAGAGCAGATCGAGGTGTTGCGGCTGCTGTGGTCGCAGCCATATGTGACGTTCGACGGCCGCTACCACAAGCTCGACAAGGTCGGCATCAACCGCGGCTCGCTGCCGCGCATCCCACTCTGGTTCGGTTCGGAATCGGGCGAGACGGCGGTGCGTCGTGTGGCAAAGCTGGCAGACGGGTGGATGTCGCTTGGCGACCCGACGCCGGACCTGCCGCGGTTGCGGCAATACATGCAGGAAGCGGGTCGCGATCCTGCGGCGCTGATGGTGCGTGCACCGCTGGTGGCCGGTGACGGCGGCGCGGTGGCATGGGTCGCGGCCGGCAAGCGGCTGCAAGCGGCCGGGGTGACGCATCTCAACATCACCGCGCCGCTCGATCTTGCGCCGGCGCAGGCGTTGCCGCGGATCGTCGAGGCGCGGCGGGTGCTGGTGGAAGCGCTGGGTTAGAGCATTTCCACCCTGACTGGAATCGTCGAGGCCCCACCCGTCGCCAGAAACTAACTCCTCTTTCTCGTCCGCGGCCGACGCGGTTTCATTCAGCGCGAGTCGGCCGCCGCCGGCCGGTGGTCAACGCGCAATGACGGGGGACCAGCGTTCCCAGTCAGGCTGAAAATGCTCTAGCCGCTGTCGCTGCGGCCATTGCGTGAGAGCGAATGCAGCACGCGCAAAAATCGTTCGGCTGCCTGCGCGGCGTCCCAGGGCTGCCACGCCGGCGCATCGAACCAGGTCGCCAGCGGGTCGGTCGCCACCGGTCGTTCGACAATGCGCAGCACGTGCCGCACCTCCTCGCGGCTCCAGCCCACCACGTGGATCGCTTCCGATGCGGCAGCGATACGGTCGGCCCGCTTGTGGGCGCGGCGGTCCTCGGTGCCCCATTTCTCCAGGGCATAGCGCCGCGCGATCGCCGCCTGTAGCCGCGCGGCGAGCGCCGCATAGCCCGGGCCGAGGAACGGTTTCAGCGGCGAAATGGGATCGAAGCCGAGCAATCCCTCGTCGGCGTCGTGCAGCAGCTCACGCCGGGCGGCGGCGTCGGACAGCCCGGTGGGACTGCGGGCTCGGCGCAGCGCCAGCACCAGCAGGCTGTGCTGCGCCACCGATAACGGCAGCTTCCAGGCGGAATGACCGCCCCAGCGATAGGTGCGTGCCAGGCCGAGCGCCAGGTCCTCGTCCGCCCAGTCGAGCGGCGTCGGATCGAGCAAATCGAGCCGGCGGCCAGAGGGCAGGCGAACCCAGGCGCGGGTGCGAGGCGGGGCGGGCAGGGCGTCAACCCGCCGGTTTGCGATAGGCATAGTTGCGGTCGAGCCGCTCCAGCAGGTAATTGCCGTAACGAACCGGTTGGTAGCGGGCCGGGTTGCCGGCGCTGCGGCACGTATCCAGGCAGGTCACCGTGCAATCCAGGTCCATGTCGAAGAAATACGGGCAGGAGTAGCGGTCGCCGCCCGACCGGTTCTTCACCCGATGCGGCGTCGATTGCCAGCGGTCATTGGTCCAGCGCGCCAGCATGTCGGCGACGTTGACGACGAAGCTGCCGGGGACCGGCGGTGCGGCGATCCAGTCGCCATGGCGCGGCCGAACGTCCAGGCCGCCGACATCGTCCTGCGCCAGGATCGTGATGCAGCCGTAATCGGTGTGCGGCGCCGAGCCGAACGCATCCTCCGGCGCATCCGGTGACTGCGGCGGATAGTGCAGCAGGCGCAGGAACGTCGTCGGCTGGCGGAAATACGGCGCCAGTGCGTCGGGCGGCAGCTCCAGGGCGAGGGCCATCGGCTGCAATATGCGCAGGCAGAAGTTGCGCAGCGCGGTGTCGTACGCCAGTACAGCCTCGCGGAAGCCTGGAAGGTCCGCCGGCCATTGGTTGGGACCGTTGAGTGGCGTGCCGAAGCGCGGATCGCGCGGCGGCACCTCGTGCATCAGCATGAAGGATTCGCTGTCGTTCGGTCGCGTGACGCGCGCCACGGAGGAGGTCTCGATCAGCGACGTATTGGGCGCCATGTAGCCGCGATGGAACGCGTTCATGGCGATCGCGCGCTTGGCCTCGGGCGGCAAGGCATGAAACCGCCGGGACGCCGCGAACACGCCGTCCAGCAGCGCCGGATCGATCCCCGTATTGATGAAATAGCAGAACCCGACAGTGCGAAAGGCGTCATCCAGCGCGCGGGCGATGATCGCATCTCCCGCGGGATCGCGCAGACCGGCGAGGTCGATCACCGGCAGGCGCGGTAGCACGGATCGGGTTGTGGCGATGTCCAATGCGCGATCCTCCGGCACAGGCTCGGGCTTCCGGCTGCGTGGTGTTCACCTTAGCCGAAGCGGGCTGCGACGGACATGCTGCTGCCGGTGCCACGCCGTGCTGCCGCCTCGGCTACTGTCCGTGCCAGCCGGACTGCAACAGGCGTTGCCGCTGCTGCCGGGGTTCCGGTGTTGGCCGCCAGGTCGGGTCGCGGGCGGCACCCGCAAGGCCATATCCGCCCGGGGCGGGCGATGCCGGCGACCGGCTGTCCGGCGCGAATATCGGGGGAGGGTGCGTCGCGGCGGCGATTGGTGCAGAATGGCCGTGGCGGACGCACCAGTTCGTTAACCGGCCCGTGCACTCACCAGTTAGTTAACCCGAGGCCCCGACGAGGAAACCCGATGCCTGGCGCCTTCAAGCTCGATACCGTGTTGCCGGCCCTGTGGACCGACCGTCCGAACTGGATGACGCAATTGCGCGCCCTGGCCGCTACCGGCTTCATCAACCAGACCGAGGCGGATCAACTGGCGCATTTCGCCGATCACGGCTGGCTGTTGATGGAACAGGCGATCGAGCCTGCGCTGATTGACGATTTCGTCGCCGATATCCGCAATCTGCACCAGGCACCGGGCATGTTCGTCACCACCGACTTTCGCGGCGGCCGAGCCCAGAAGCTGAACGGCAATCGCCCTGACGATCTGGAGAGCCTGTACGATCTGTATGTGAATCTTCAGTCGTCGCGCCACGTCTGCATGCATCCGAAAATCACCCGCTTCCTCAGCCTGGTGTTTCAATCGAAGGTGCTCGCGTTCCAGCAACTGTTGTTCCAGCGCTCCAACGGTCACCAATGGCACCAGGATACCGCCTATGTGGTGGTGGACACGCCCACGTTGCTGGCCGCGACCTGGATTGCGCTGCAGGACATCGTCGAAGGCAGCGGCGAATTGGCCTATTATGACCGCAGCCATCGCCTGCCGCATTACCTGTTCGGCAATGGCACCACCAAGCATCACGACGGCAACACCGATGACGCGCACTATATCCGCGATCTTGAGGAAGCCTGCCAGTCGCGTCAGCTTGCCTACGGACGGCTGCTCGCCAGGAAGGGCGACGTGTTCTTCTGGACGGCGGACCTGGTGCATCGCAGCCATCCGCGCAGCCTGCCGCCGGAAACGCCGCGGCTGTCCTGCGTCACGCATTATTGTCCCGCTACGTCGATGCCGCGCTGGTTCAGCGATCCCGAGATGCGTGGCATCGAGCCCTATTGGGACGTAGGCGGTTTCGCCAGTTCGTATTACAGGCTGCCGAATCTCAGCAATCCGGTCAGGCCGGAGCCGCGATGGGAGTTCTACAACTGATGCAAGCCGCGTCGTGACGGGAGGAGAGTGGACCATGTTGACGCCACATCAGGTCAGGCAGTTCGAGGAGGAAGGCTATCTGTTCCTCCCCGACACGTTCACCGATGAGGAAGTCGCGGTGCTGCGCGACGAGGCGGAACTCATCTACCGCCAGGATCGGCCGGAGATCTGGCGCGAGAAATCCGGAGCGCCCCGCACAGCCTTTGCCGCGCATCTCTTCAACGAGGCATTCTCCCTGCTCGGCCGCCATCCACGCATGATCCGCCCCGTCGAACAGTTGTTCGGCGAGCAGGTTTACATGCATCAGTACAAGATCAATGCGAAGGCGTCGTTCACCGGCGATGTGTGGCAATGGCATCAGGACTACGGTACCTGGGCGCGCGACGACGGCATGCCGCAGCCGCGCGCGATGAACATCGCGGTGTTCCTCGATGAGGTGATGCCGATCAATGGGCCGCTGATGCTGGTGCCGCGGAGCCACACGCAGGGCGTGCTGTCCGCCGGGCACGATACGACCACGACCTCCTATCCGTTGTGGACGCTGGACGAGGCGACGGTGACGCGGCTGGTCCAGCAGGGTGGCATCGTCGCGCCGACCGGCCGGCCGGGTGGGCTGCTGCTGTTCCACGGCAACCTGGTGCATGGCTCGGCGCCAAACATCACGCCATATCCTCGCAAGATCGTGTATCTGACGCTGAACGCGGTCTCCAACTACATTCGAACGCCGACCCGGCCAGACTGGATCGCGCATCGCGATTTCACGCCGATCGAGCCGGTGGATGACGACGCGCTGCGGGATTACGCGCGGCGCTACCGGCAGGCGGCGGAGTAGGGGTGCCGTGCCCCGCGGGCAGCCCAGGGCCAAAGTGGGAGAACGACATTGCCCACCGTGTCAGGGCCGGCGTGGGCCGGTCGCCCACGACCTGCCTGCTGACATGAAGGAACGCCGTGGATGCTGGCCGCTATCCAGTATGACTGTACAAGCATGGCATGTCGTGCGTGATCATTCTTGGGGAGTGCAGCAGTCGTGACACTGGCGAAGGTCAGCCTCGACGACAAATATGCGCTGGACAAAGGCCGGGTCTACCTCACCGGCATCCAGGCGCTGGTGCGGCTGCCCCTGATGCAGCAGGCGCGCGACCGTGCGTCCGGCGTGAACACCGGCGGCTTCATCTCCGGCTACCGCGGTTCGCCGCTCGGCGGCTACGATACCGCCCTGCATGGCGCGCGGGCATTTCTCGAACAGCACAACATCCGCTTTCAGCCGGGGCTGAACGAGGACATGGCGGCGACCTCGCTGTGGGGCAGCCAGCAGGTCGGGTTGTTCGACGGCGCCACGGTCGATGGCGTGTTCGGTATCTGGTACGGCAAGGGCCCCGGGGTTGATCGTTGCGGCGACGTGTTCAAGCACGCCAATGCGGCGGGCACGTCGCCGCATGGCGGCGTGCTGGCGATCATGGGCGACGATCACGGCGCGAATTCTTCCACGCTGGCGCATCAGAGCGAGCAGGTGATGGCCGCGGCGATGATGCCGATCTTGAATCCGGCGACGTTGCAGGACTATCTGGATTTCGGTCTGTCAGGATTTGCGTTGTCGCGGTTTTCCGGTTGCTGGGTTGGATTCAAGGCGGTCGGGCAGACGGTGGAGACGTCCGGTTCCGTCGCGGTGGACATCGCGCGGCCCGATATCGTCATCCCTGCCGATTTCGCAATGCCGGAGGGCGGCCTGAACATCCGCCGTCCCGATCCGCCGCTGGATCAGGAGAAGCGGCTGCACGGGCCGCGTATGGCGGCGGTTGCCGCATTCGCGCGCGCCAATGCGCTGGATCGCGTGGTGATCGAGCCGCGCGCGCCGCGTCTCGGCATTGCCACCGCGGGAAAATCGTATCTCGACGTGCGCGAGGCGTTGGATGAGCTGGGTCTGAGCGACGACGATGTCGCGGCGCTGGGTATCCGTCTGTACAAGATCGGCCTGGTATGGCCGCTGGAGGTGCAGGGCGCGCGGCGTTTCGCCAGCGGCCTGACCGAACTGCTGGTGGTGGAGGAGAAGCGGGGCTTCATCGAGGACCAGTTCGCCAAGCTGCTGTTCAACCTGCCCGAACGCCCGCGCCTGATCGGCAAGCAGGACGAGGACGGCAACGCGCTGCTGCCGAGCGAGGGCGAACAATCGCCGATCCTGATCGCGCGCGTGATCGCCGAGCGGCTGTTGCGTCTCGGTGTTACCATGCCCGCACTGGAACAACGCATCGCGCGGCTGCGTGAGTTGGAGGCGCGTGCCGGCAAGCTGCCGCCGTTGCTGACGCGGGGAGCGTATTTCTGTTCCGGCTGTCCGCACAACACATCGACCAACGTGCCGGATGGCAGTCGCGCACTGGCGGGAATCGGCTGTCACTCGCTGACCATCTTCATGCCCGAACGCCGCACCCATCTGTGGAGCCACATGGGCGGCGAGGGAGCCGCCTGGATCGGCCAGGCGCCGTTCACGTCGGAACCGCATGTGTTTCAGAACATCGGCGACGGCACCTATTCGCATAGCGGCCTGCTGGCAATTCGAGCCGCCGCCGCGTCGGGTGTGAACATCACCTACAAGATTCTGTTCAACGATGCCGTGGCGATGACCGGCGGGCAGCGCGTGGAAGGCGGGCTGAACGTGCCGCAGATCGTGCACCAGGTCGCCGCGGAAGGCGCGCGCAAGATCGTCGTCGTGTCCGACGAGCCGGACAAGTATGCGCCGGATGCGGGCTTTCCGCCGGGCGTGGAAATTCGTCATCGTGACCAGCTCGACTCGGTGCAGCGCGAACTACGGGAAATTCCCGGCCTGACCATTCTGGTCTACGACCAGACCTGTGCCGCCGAAAAACGCCGCCGACGCAAGCGCGGAACCTTCCCGGATCCGCAGAAGCGCGTCTACATCAACGAGGCGGTATGCGAAGGTTGCGGTGATTGCTCGACGCAATCCAACTGCGTGTCGGTGCAGCCGGTGGAGACAGTACTAGGTCGCAAGCGCCGTATCGACCAGTCTGCGTGCAACAAGGACTTCTCCTGCCTGAAGGGATTCTGCCCCAGTTTCGTCACCGTGCATGGCGGCGCGCCGCGCAAGGCAAAGCCACCGGTACGTGCGGCGAACTTTGATCCAGCCGACGGCCTGGCGGCGCCGGCACCGCTGCCGATCGAGCACCCCTACGGCATCCTGGTCACCGGCATCGGCGGCACCGGCGTCATCACCATCGGCGCGTTGCTTGGCATGGCCGCGCATCTGGAAGGCAAGGGCTGTACGGTACTCGATTCCACCGGCCTGTCGCAAAAGAACGGCGCGGTGATGAGCCACGTGCGCATCGCCGCAACACCGGAGGAAATCCATGCCGCGCGCATCGTGCCAGGCGCGGCGCGATTGGTGCTCGCCTGCGACATGGTGGTGGCGGCGGGCGCCGAGGCCTTCGCTGCCATGGAGCCGGGGGTGACGCGCGCGGTGGTGAACAGTGCGGTGACGCCCACGGCAGGCTTTGTCACTAACAACGAGATCGACTTCCAGGAAGCTGCGATGCAGCGGCGTATCCGCGATGCGGTCGGTGCTGGCAATGCCGAGTTCGTTGCCGCTACCACGCTCGCAACGGCACTGCTCGGCGATTCGATCGCCACCAACTTGTTCATGCTCGGCTACGCGTTCCAGAAGGGACTGATCCCGCTGGGACTGGAGGCGATCATGCAGGCGATCGCGCTGAACGGGGTGGCGGTGGCGAAGAACCAGGAGACCTTTGCCTGGGGCCGTCGCGCCGCGGCCGATCCGGGTTTCGTTGCAGACGCGGCGCGTCCGGCGTTGCGCACGTCGGTCACGCCGATCACCGGGCTCGACGCGATCGTCGAGCATCGCGCGGCAATGCTCACCGCGTATCAGAACGAGGCCTACGCGGCGCGATATCGCGCACTTGTCGAGGAAGTCGCCGCGGCCGAACGCGCGCGCGCCAAAGGCATGACGGGCCTGGCCGAGACGGTGGCGCGGACGCTGTACCGGCTGATGGCTTATAAGGACGAGTACGAGGTCGCCCGGCTCTACGCCGATCCGGCGTTCCGCCGCGGCCTGGAGGCACAATTCGAAGGCGACTACCGGATCGAGTTCAACCTCGCGCCGCCGCTGTTCGCCAAACGCGATCCGACCACGCGGCGTCTGGTCAAGCGCAACTATGGGCCTTGGCTGCTGCCGGTATTCCGTGTGCTGGCGAAACTGAAGCGGTTGCGCGGCACGATGCTCGATCCGTTCGGCCACACCGAAGAACGCCGCATGGAGCGACGGCTGATTACCGACTACGAATCGCTGCTGCGCACGATCATTGGCTCGCTAACGTCGGATAACCACGGACTGGCGGTGGAACTGGCCGGCGCAGCGGAGCGCATTCGCGGCTATGGCCACATCAAGCAGCAGAGCGTCGCCCAGGTGAAGGCCACGGAAGCGCGATTGCTCGCACGGTTGCAGAAGGCCGAGCCAGTACTGGCCGCGGCGGAGTAAGAAGATCCCTCTCCCGCTCTATGCGGGAGAGGGTAGGGTGAGGGTGCAGCGTGCGCCCCGCAACACCCTCACCCTATCCTCTCCCGCTTCCGCGGGAGAGGATTTCTGCGATCCGCTTGTTGGTGTCGTTGATGTCCGGCAACCGCTCGCCCTTGGTCAGGCGCGCCAGCGTCGTCTGTTCTGCCTTCTGCATGCCTATCGCGCGTTCGGCCGCCGCGGCGATCTCGTGCGACTTCATCACCAGGACGCCATTTTCGTCCGCCAGGATGGCGTCGCCTGGCTCGACCGCGACGCCGCCGCAGGACACGGCGACGCAGAACTCGCCGTGTTCGAACTGGCGCTTGCCGGTCACCACCGACAGGCCGCGCGACCAGACCGGCATGCCGTATTCGCGGATTTCCTGCACGTCGGTCGCAGGGCCGTCGATGACGATGCCGACACATCCGGTCTCGCGCGCGGCGAACGCGACGCCGCCGCCGCAGGCCGCATGGCGCGTGTCACCGGCGCGATCCAGCACCAGCACGTCACCCGGACGGAGTTTGCCCAACGCGTAATGCACGATGGCGGTGTCGGCGCCGTAGCAGCGCACCGTGACCGCGGTGCCGGCGATGCGGCGATAGCCGGGCAGCAGTGCCCGGATCCCCGGGTCCATGAAGCCGACATGACGGAAGTGCCCGATCGTCGCAGGCTCCGCCTCACGCAGCTTGTCCAGCAGCGCGGGGTCGATCGATGGCGGCAGGTCGTTCAGCACGAACATGGGGTATCTCCCGGCATTGGCGGGGCGATTGAACGTCGGCGCGGCGCCCGGAGTCCAGGGGCGGCCGATTGATCGAGATCAAGGCCGTCCGTCCACGGGTGGAGAAGACTTCGGTCCTGAGACGCCTTGGAGGTTGCTATGTCGTTTGCCCTGCACATTGCGTTCCGCAACATGGATGCGTCGGCTTCCGCCGAGGCCCTGGTGCGCCAGCGCGCCGAGGAGTTGGAGCATTTGTCCGACCGCATCAGTGCCTGCCGCGTGGTGCTGGATTGCGCACACCGACAGAATCAGCTCAGCCGACTGTATCGTGTCCACATTGATCTGACGCTGCCCGGTGGCCCGATCGTGGTGAACCGTGATGCCGGCAGCAACCATGCGCATGACGATTTGCAGTTGGCGATCCGCGACGCGTTCGATGCGGCACGGCGGCGATTGCAGGAGTACGCTCGCAAGCACGACGGCACGACGCGAAGGCGCGCCGCGGAATAAACCTCGCCCACGGAGTGGGAGAGGTCGGAGCGCGGAAGCGCTCCGGGTGAGGGTGGTCGGGATGCCCCGCAGCAAAGACGACGTGCCGACCCGATCACCCTCACCCCGAGCGCTAACGCGCTCCGACCTCTTCCGCGATGCGGGAGAGGTTTATCAGGCCGGCAGCAGGCTCGAACCCATCAGGAAGGCGTCGACTGCGCGGGCGCATTGCCTGCCCTCGCGGATCGCCCACACCACCAGCGACTGGCCGCGGCGCATGTCGCCGGCGGCGAATACCTTGTCCATCGACGTGCGGTAATCCACCGTGTTCGCCGCGACGTTGCCCCGCTGATCCAGCAACAATCCCGCCTGTTCCAGCATTCCCGAACGCCGCGGCCCGAGGAAACCCATTGCCAGCAGCACAAGATCCGCTTTCAGGCTGAAGGCGCCGCCCTCGACTTCGCGCATCTGCATGCGGCCGTCGTCGCCCGTCACCCACTCGATGCGCACACATTCCAGCGCCTCGATCTGGTTGTTGCTGCCGGCTGCGCGCTTGGTCAGCACGGCCCAGTCGCGGCCGGCGCCTTCCTCATGCGCGTGCGAGCTACGCAGCTTCAGCGGCCAGTCGGGCCAGGTCAGTGCCTTGTTCTCGCGATCCGGCGGCTTCGGCAGGATTTCGAGCTGCGTCACCGACACCGCGCCCTGACGAAACGCCGTGCCGATGCAGTCGGAGCCGGTGTCGCCGCCGCCGATGACGATGACATGCTTGCCCGCGGCGCTGATGGTGCCTTGCGGCGCCGCGTGCTGCTCGCTGTCGCCGGCGCCGCGTTTGTTCTGCTGCGTGAGGTAGTCCATGGCGAAATGCACGCCGGCGAACTCGCGCCCGGGCATCGGCAAGTCACGCGGCCATTCGGCGCCGCCCGCCAGCACCACCGCGTCGTGATCGTCCAGCAATGCGTCCACCGTGATCGCGCCGGCGCCGATCTCTACCCCCGGACGGAACGTCACGCCCTCCGCCTCCATCTGTTCGATGCGGCGGTCGATCAGATGTTTTTCCATCTTGAAGTCGGGAATGCCGTAGCGCAGCAGACCGCCGATGCGGTCGCTCTTTTCGAACACCGTGACGTCGTGGCCGGCACGCGCGAGTTGCTGCGCGCAGGCGAGCCCCGCGGGACCCGAGCCGACCACGGCGACGCGCTTGCCGGTGGCGCGCGAGGGCGGCAACGGGGCGATCCAACCTTCCTGCCAGCCGCGGTCGACGATGCTGCACTCGATCGTCTTGATGGTCACCGGATTGTCGTCGATGTTCAGGGTGCAGGACGCTTCGCAGGGCGCCGGGCAGACCCGGCCGGTGAACTCCGGGAAGTTGTTGGTGGAGTGCAACACGGTGAGCGCCTGGCGCCACTGGTCGCGGTAGACGAGGTTGTTCCAGTCCGGGATCATGTTGTTGACCGGACAACCCTGGTGGCAGAACGGGATGCCGCAATCCATACAGCGCGCGGCCTGCCGGCCGACTGCTTCGGCCGGCATCGGCTTGACGAATTCCTTCCAGGTATGGCGGCGGATATCGGGCTTTTCGTAGCCGCGGTCCTGGCGCTCGATCTCAAGAAAGCCGGTGGGCTTGCCCATTGTTTCTCCTCTGTTTCAACCTCTCCCGCTATGCGGGAGAGGTCGCCGCGGAGCGGCGGGTGAGGGTAATCGGGTCGCCTCGCTCTACCTGCTACGGGGCGACCCGATCACCCTCACCCTCGCCGCTGCGCGTCTCGACCTCTCCCGCGCAGCGGGAGAGGTTACTCCGCCGCCACGGTGTTCGCCGCCGTCTGCTCCGCCCGCAAATCCAGCAGCGCGCGGCGGAAGTCGCGGGGCACGACTTTGACGAAGCGCGCGAGCGCGTTCTCCCAGTCGTCCAGCAGCGCGCGCGCCCGCGCGCTGCCGGTGAACAGCAAATGCCGCTCGACCAGAATGCGCAGGCGCTCGGCGTCGAAGCGCAGCGGATCGCCCATGCCGTTGTCCTCGACGCTGACCGCGCGCCGGCGCGGCCGGCCAGGCGTGTCGGCGAGGCCGATCTCCGGCGGTGCGATCGGTTCCAGATCGACCCCGGTCAGGTTGCACAGCTTCTTGAACCGCGCATGCTCGTCATAGACATAGGCAATGCCGCCCGACATGCCGGCGGCGAAGTTGCGGCCGGTGGCGCCGAGCACCACGACCGTGCCTCCGGTCATGTATTCGCAGCCATGGTCGCCGCAGCCTTCCACCACCGCAACGGCACCGGAGTTGCGCACCGCGAAGCGCTCGCCGGCGACACCGTTGAAATACGCCTCGCCGGCGATCGCGCCGTACAGCACGGTGTTGCCGACGATGATGTTTTCCAGCGGATCGCGCTTCGCCTCGGGCGGCTGGCGCACCACGACGCGGCCGCCGGACAGGCCTTTGCCGACATAGTCGTTGGCGTCGCCGGTCAGATTCAGTGTCACGCCGCGCGCGAGGAAGGCGCCGAAGCTGCCGCCCGCCGTGCCGTGCAGGTTGATCGCGATGGTGTCGTCCGGCAGCCCGGTATGGCCGTAGCGTTGCGCCACCTCGCCTGACAGCATCGCGCCGACGGTGCGGTTGACGTTGCGAATGTCATGCTCGATGCGCACCGGCTCGCCGCGTTCCAGCGCCGCCGCCGCGCGGCCGATGAACTCGTTGTCCAGCGCGCGATCCAGGTGGTGATCCTGCTTTTCGCAATTGTGGATCGCCACGCCGGGCTTCGGCGTCACCTGGTGCAGTACGCGCGACAGATCGACACCCTTTGCCTTCCAATGGTCGATGACGGGGCGGGTATCCAGCCGATCCACGCGGCCGATCATCTCGCTGAAACTGCGGAATCCGAGTTGCGCCATCAACTCGCGCACTTCCTCCGCGATGTAGAAGAAGAAGTTGATGACGTGTTCCGGTGTGCCGGTGAATCGCGCGCGCAGCACCGGGTCCTGCGTGGCGATGCCGACCGGGCAGGTATTCAAGTGGCACTTGCGCATCATGATGCAGCCGGCGGCGATCAGCGGCGCGGTGGAGAAACCGAACTCGTCCGCGCCGAGCAGGGCGCCGATGACGACGTCGCGACCGGTGCGAAGGCCGCCATCGACCTGCACCGCGATCCGCCCGCGCAAGCCGTTCAGTACCAAGGTTTGCTGGGTTTCGGCGAGGCCGATCTCCCACGGCGATCCGGCATGCGTCAGCGACGTGAGCGGCGAGGCGCCGGTGCCGCCCTCGAAACCGGAAATCGTCACGTGATCGGCGCGTGCTTTCGACACGCCGGCGGCGACGGTCCCGACGCCCACTTCGGACACCAGCTTCACCGACACGCGGGCACGCGGATTGGCGTTCTTCAGGTCGTGAATAAGCTGCGCCAGGTCCTCGATCGAGTAGATGTCGTGGTGCGGCGGTGGGGAAATCAGACCCACGCCCGGTGTCGAATACCGCACGCGGGCGATGTTCTTGTCCACCTTGCGACCGGGCAACTGGCCGCCTTCGCCGGGCTTGGCGCCCTGCGCCATCTTGATCTGCAGGTCGTCGGCGTTGACCAGGTATTCCGCGGTGACGCCGAACCTGCCTGATGCCACCTGCTTGATGGCCGAGCGCATGGAATCGCCGTTGGGCAGCTTCTTGTAGCGGTCGGACTCTTCACCGCCCTCGCCGGTGTTGGATTTGCCGCCGATGCGGTTCATCGCGATGGCCAGCGTGGTGTGCGCCTCGCGCGAGATCGACCCGAAGCTCATCGCGCCGGTGGCGAAGCGATGCACGATCGAGGCCGCTGATTCGACTTCCTCCAGCGGCACCGGCGTATCGGCCAAACGCAACTGCATCAGCCCGCGGATGGTCAGATGCCGCGTGCTCTGGTCGTTGATGGTCTGGGTGAACTCGCGGAACGTCGCAAAGGATTCGCCACGCACCGCGTGCTGCAACTTGGCCACCGAGTCCGGCGTCCAGGCATGGGCCTCGCCACGCAGTCGGAAAGCGTAGTCGCCGCCAACATCGAGCATGTCCTGATAGATCGGGTTGCCGTCATAGGCGTTGTAATGGCGCTGCACCGCCTCCCGCGCGACCTCGAGGAAGCCGACCCCCTCGATCTGCGTGGCGGTGCCGGTGAAGCATTTCTCCACGAAGTCGGAGGCCAGGCCCACCGCATCGAAGATCTGCGCGCCGCAATACGACTGGTAGGTGGAGATCCCCATCTTGGAGATCACCTTCAGGATGCCCTTGCCGACCGCCTTGATGTAGTTCTTCTGTACCTCGTACGGCTTCAGCGGCATGCCGTTCTGCACCCGCAACTGCTCCAGCGTTTCGAACGCCAGATACGGGTTGACGGCTTCCGCGCCATAGCCCGCGAGGACGCAGAAATGGTGCACCTCGCGCGCTTCGCCGGTCTCCACGACCAGGCCGGTGCTGGTGCGCAGGCCCTGGCGGATCAGGTGATGGTGCGTCGCCGCGGTCGCGAGCAAGGCGGGGATGGGGATGCGGTGCGGACCGACGGCGCGGTCGGAAAGGATCAGGATGTTGTGGTTGGCCAGCACCGCGTCGGTCGCCTCGCGGCAGACGCGCTCGATGGCGCGCTGCAAGCCCTCGGCGCCTTCCACGGCCGGCCATGTGGTATCGATCGTCGCGGTCCGGAACGCGCCAACCTCCAGGCTGTCGATGCCCTTGATCTTGTCCAGATCGCCGTTGGTCAGGATCGGCTGCGACACCTCCAGCCGGTAGTGGTTGCCGGCATGATGGCCGAGCAGGTTCGGGCGCGGGCCGATCATGGAAACCAGCGACATCACCAGTTCCTCGCGGATCGGATCGATCGGCGGGTTGGTGACCTGGGCGAAGTTCTGCTTGAAGTAGTTGTACAGCAGCTTGGGCTTGTCGGAGAGCACGGCGATCGGCGTATCGGTGCCCATCGAGCCGACCGGATCCTCGCCGTCGCGCGCCATCGGCTCGAGGAAGAACTGCATGTCCTCCTGCGTGTAGCCGAACGCTTGCTGGTGCCGCAGCAGCGTCTCGAGATCGTTAGGGCGTGGCAGCGCGCGGCGCTCGCCGTTGTCCGGCAATTCTTCCAGCTTGAACTGCGTCTGCTTCAGCCATTCGGCGTAGGGCTGCGCGCGGGCGAGTTTCTGCTTGATCTCGGCATCGTCGATGATGCGGCCTTCTTCCAGGTCGATCAGCAGCATCTTGCCCGGCTGCAAGCGCCACTTATGGACGATGCGCTCCTCCGGTACCGGCAGCACGCCGGCTTCCGAGGCCATGATCACGTGGTCGTCGTCGGTGACGACGTAACGCGCGGGACGCAGGCCGTTGCGGTCGAGCGTGGCGCCGATCTGCCGCCCGTCGGTGAAGGCGATGGCGGCCGGACCATCCCACGGCTCCATCAGCGCGGCGTAGTACTCGTAGAACGCCTTGCGGTCGGCATCCATCATCGGATTGCCGGCCCAGGCTTCCGGGATCAGCATCATCATCGCATGCGCCAGCGAGTAGCCGCCGGCGATGAGGATCTCCAGCGCGTTGTCGATGCAGGCGGTGTCCGACTGGCCATGCGGGATCAGCGGCCACATCTTGTCGAGATCGGGCCCGATCAGGTCGGACGACATCGAGCGGCGCCGCGCATACATCCAGTTGACGTTGCCGCGGACGGTGTTGATCTCGCCGTTATGCGCCAGGAAGCGGTACGGGTGCGCCAGCTTCCAGGACGGGAAGGTATTGGTGGAGAAGCGCTGATGCACCAGCGCCAGTGCCGATTCCGTCAGCGGGTTGTGCAGGTCTTCGTAGAAGCTTCCCACCTGCGGCGCCAGCAGCAGGCCCTTATAGACCATGGTGCGGGTGGAGAACGAGGGCATGTAGAGATTGCCCAGGCCTGGCAAATGCCGCTTGTCTTCCAGCGTGCGGATGTTGTTCAGGATCTGTTTGCGGATGGCGAGGATCTTTCGCTCGAACGCATCCTGGTCCTTGATCTGCGGGCTGGCGGCGACGATGGCCTGGCGGATCACCGGCATCGTCTCGATCACCGTTTGGCCGAGGCCGGTGAGGTCGGTCGGCACGTCGCGCCAGCCGACGAAGGTCTGACCCTCCTTGGCGACCACCTCCGCAAAGTGTTGCTCGGCATACTCGCGGGCGCGAGAATCCTGCGGCAGGAAGCACATGGCGACGGCGTAGCGGCCGGCTTTGGGCAGGCGCTTGCCCGCCTTGTCGGCCCAGTCGTGCAGCAGGCGGTCCGGCATCTGGATCAGGCAGCCGGCGCCGTCGCCCACCAGCGGGTCGGCGCCGACCGCGCCGCGATGGTCGAGATTGACCAGGATTTTCAGGCCCTGGCGGATCAGGTCGTGCGACTTTCGGCCCTTGATATTCACGACGAAGCCGACGCCACAGGCGTCATGCTCATTGCGGGGGTCGTACAGGCCTTGTTGCGCAACCATTTCCATGTCGTTCTCTGTCCCGGGGTAGCCGGCGGCGGGGTCAGGCATCGGCAAACGGCCCTTATGGCGTGCCGGGGCGGCCCCTGGCAACCATGCCGCAGTGCAGCGTAGGGATGCGGCGGCGGCGGAGCAAGGCGGAAATCCGCCCCGGGAGCGGGTTTCTGACCGGTGAGGGCGACTGGGGCCGGGGCTGTGGCAAAGGTTCTCCCCCTCCCCTTGTGGCAGGGGGTTGGGGGAGGGGTGCGTGTATCGCCGGTCAGCGGATGTACGCGTCCCTCCCCCAACCCCCGCCCACAAGGGGAGGGGAGCATCTTGTTGGCTCAGTCGGCAACGAAGCCGCGGTAGAGTTCCGCCATGTCCTCCACCGCCGCGGTGTAGATCCGTTCGCCATGCTCCGGCGACGACAGCGAGGGATCGGAGCCGATGCGGCCGTCCGGGAAGCGGCGGCGGTAGTCGGCGCTGTCGTAGAAAGCCGGGCTGCGCGGCGCCACCTTCGGCGACATCTGCGCGTGCTTGATCGCCTGCGGCTGGTAGTATTGCGCCAGCGAAACCTCCGACGCGGTGGCGTGGCTGCCCTCGGACTCGCCATACAGTTCCTTGGTCAGCTTGCGTACCCGGGGACCGTCCGCCCACATCACCATCTTGCAGCGCACCGGCCAGGTGTCGGTCTGCGCACGCAACGACACCGCGGCGTAGATCTCCGAGAAGGCGGTGCTCACCGGAGCGATGTTGCCGCCGTGGCCGTTGATGAACAGGAAGCGTTCGAACCCGTGGCGGATCAGCGAGGTGACGACGTCGTTCACCACGGCGATCAGGGTGGTGGGCCGCAAGGTGATCGAGCCGGTGAATGCCATGTGGTGCTGCGACATGCCGATGGTCAGGGTCGGCGCGACCAGGCAGCCAACGGTGTCGCCCACGCCCTTGGCGACGAACTCCGCGTCCAGGTGGTCCGTGCCGATCAGACCGTTCGGGCCGTGTTGTTCGGTCGAGCCGATCGGGACGATGATGCCGCGCGAGGTGCGCAGATAGTCCTCGACTTCATGCCAGGTGGCGAGGGCGAGCTGCATGCGGGTTGGCTCCTGGGGCGGGCGGTTTGCGGGGATGGGCGGTGCGGGTAAGGGCTGCGGTGGCGGAATGCGCTACGCTCTTCCGCCCGACGACTTACCACGATCTACGGTTCACCGCGGCAGTGTACCGCCGGCTGCAACCATGGACAATCGCCGGACAACCGTAGGGCGGAAAAGCGCAGCGCATTGCGCCGCTTCCGTCCTCACGACAATAATTCCACCCAGCCGCCAGGCATCTGCGGCACATTCGCCGGCACGCACAAGCCGTTCGCGCCGCGTCAACCGGAGCTTTCGTCTTGCGGCAGATCCTGGTCCGCGCGCCGCGCAGCGTTCTCACCTGCGGGGTCCGTCCGCAGAGTGGCCGCAAGCGGCGCGTGGTTCAGCAGCGCGACAAGTGCGATGCCGCCGATCGCGTTGCCGAGCAGTGTGGGTGCCAGAAAGCCGCGGAGAAACGCGGCGACCGTGCCATTGCCGGAAAACACCAGGAAGGCCGCATCCACCGCGCCGGCCACGGTGTGCGAGAAGCGCCCCAGCGCCACGATGTAGGTCAGGATCAGGATGACGAACAGCCGCGCCGAGCGGGCACTGGGCATGATCCATACGATCAGCGCAATCAGCCAGCCGGCGAGCACGGCGCGCAGCATGGTTGGAGCGAACGCGCCGCTCACCGCCTCGTGCCCGGTAGCGATCAGCGCCTGGCGGACCGGATCGGGAAACAGCCCGGTCGGAGCAATCAACGCCGCGAAAGCGAGCGCTCCTGCCAGATTGGCCGTGAGCACGATTGTCCAGAACCGCAATACCCGGCGAAACGTGGTCCAGCTTCTGTTCGTCATGAGAGGCAGCACGGCAGTCACCGTGGTCTCGGTAAACAACTGCTGGCGTCCCAGGATCACGATCAGGAAACCCACGGTGTAGCCTGCACTGTCGACCAGCCGCCGCCATGGCGCATCGGGCAAGGTGCTCTGGATCAGCGCCAGCGACAGGAAGGAGAATCCCATGGACAGACCGGCCGCCAGGCCTGACCAGGCAAGCGCGCGCAACGGACGCCGGAGGCCTTCCTCACCTTCCTCGCGCACCAGTTCGTGAATGATGAGAGCGTGTGGCGCCGTGTGCTCGGCAGCCAGCTTCTGATCGTCATCGTCGAGATGCGGGGAATCTGCGCCGGCATTCTTGGCCGACCCGGTTCTGTCGTGATGCCGTTGCTGGCTCATCCGCGTCCTGCGCCTGTCGCTGCTGGTGCAGTTGCGTAGGTAGCGCGCGACCTTGCCGGTTTGCGGTCACGATGACGTAGCCCGCGTTACGACTGGCGGTGCTCCGGTGCCTCGGCCAAGGCAAGCTGCGGCAGCGCGTCGCCACGCTTCCGCCGGTAGATGGCAGCCGAAATCCCCCATACCAGCAGGAAGATGCCGATCACCAGGAAGCCGACATTGGCCATGTCGTCGTTGAGGGCGGCGATCGGCGCCCATATTCCGCCGCGCAGCCCCAGTTCCCCGCCGATCAGGCCAAGCGCTTCCACCGCGCCGATGACCAGCGCAACGACCACCGAAGCGGCGGTGATGGTCAGGTTGTACCATAGCTTGCGGATCGGGCGGACGAACGCCCAGGAATAGACGCCCAGCATCAGCACGCCGTCCAGCGTGTCGATCAGGCTCATCCCGGCGGTGAACAGCGCCGGGAAGACCATGATGTGCCACGCCGGGACACCCTGGGCCGCCTGGGTCACGGCAATGCCGAGCACACCGACTTCCGTGGCCGTATCGAAACCGAGGCCGAACAGGAAGCCAACCGGATACATGTGCCAGCTTCGGCTGATTGCGCGGAACACCGGCCGCAACAGACGGGCGAGCAAGCCGCGTCCATTCAGCAGCGTGTCCAGTGCTTGCTGATCGAGCCCGTCGCCGCGGGCGACGGCACGAAAGCTCCGCCAGATGCCTGGCAGCACGGCAAGATTGGCGAGCGCGATAAGCAAGAGAAACACGGCGGAAACCGTTGTGCCGATGACGCCGCCCACCGCCTGCAACGCGTCCCAGCGTCCATGCAGGCTGCTGGCTGCCGCCGCGACGGCCACCGAGACCAGCACCACCACCGTCGAATGACCGAGCGAGAAGTAGCAGCCGACGCCGATCGGCCGCTGGCCGTCCTGCATCAGCTTGCGCACCGCGTTGTCGATCGCGGCGATGTGGTCGGCATCCACCGCGTGCCGCAGACCGAACACCCAGGCGAGCAATGCCAGGCCGAGCAACGACGGACGTTGCGCGAATGCCGCCCAGGCCCAGAGCCAGGCGGCGACATTCGCGCCGATCAGCAGCGCAGACAGCCCCCAGAGCCTTGCATCGTGCTTCATGCCGGGTCCATGGCGAGCGCGCGTTGCGCCAACAGCCAATCATACCAGGCCGGCATGCCTTCCCCGGTCTCGGCTGACAGCAGCCGTAACTGGAGATCGGGGTTGACCTGCCGGGCGGCGTCGATGCAGCGCTGCACGTCGAAGCGCACATAGGGCAGCAGGTCCAGCTTGTTGATCAGCAGCATTTGTCCAGTGCGGAACATGTGAGGGTATTTCAGCGGCTTGTCGTCACCTTCGGTGACCGAAACCACCACCACCCGCGCGTGCTCGCCCAGATCGAACAGCGCCGGGCAGACCAGGTTGCCGACATTCTCGATCAGCAGCAGCGATCCGCGCGGCGCGCCCAGCCGTTCGACGCCGTGCGCCACCATATGGGCGTCGAGATGGCAGCCGGTGCCGGTGTTGATCTGCACCGCCGTGGCACCGGCGGCGCGGATGCGCTCGGCATCGGCCGAGGTCGCCTGGTCGCCCTCCAGCACGCTGATCGGGATTTTTTCCCCCAGGTCGCGGATGGTGCGCTCCAGGATGCTGGTCTTGCCGGCGCCGGGCGAACTCATCAGGTTGACCGCGAACACCTCGCGGCCGGCGAACCAGCCGCGGTTGCGCTCCGCCAGCAATTGGTTCTTGGCCAGAATATTCTGTTCCAGCGACACGGTCCGCCCGGGCGCCGCGGGCGCATCGTGGTGATGATGCGGATGGTTGTGCGCATGGTCGTGGTGGTGGTCGTGCGCGTGATCCTGCTGATGGTCGTGATCGTGGCCGGGTTCGAGCGCATGCGCGTGGTCCTGCGCATGACCGGGCACGGCATGCACGTCCGTGCCATCGATTGTCACTACGTCCGAGCCGCAACCACAGGTCGCACACATCACACGATCTCCATGTCTTTCACCCGCAGCTCGTCGCCGCTCACGACGCGCAGCACGCCGCCGCACGCGCAGCGGCCGAACGGCGATGACAGCGCCACGGTGTCCCCGCACGTCTCGCAGACCGCGCGGCCTGGCGTCTCCAGGATCTCCAGTTCGGCGCCTTCCAACGCGGTGCCCCGGGCGCAGATCCCGAAGCAGAACCGGAGGGATTCCGGCAGCACCGCCGCAAGCTGGCCGATCTCCACCCGAACGCGCAATACGCGAGCGCCCGCGGCGCGTTCGGCGCACGCGTCAACCACAGCGGTGGCGAGGCTCAGCTCATGCATGTCAGCAGATCCGCGGCAATTGCTCGCCGACCAGCAGGTCGACGATGCGCTCGCCGCCAAACGCGGTTTGCATGACCACCATGCCGGTCGGTTCGCGCATCACTTCCCCAATGATCGCCGCCTCGGCGCCTGCGGGATGCGCCCGCATGGCGGCAAGTACACGGTCGGCGTCCGGCCCGGGAACCACGGTGACCAGCTTGCCTTCATTGGCCAGATACAGCGGATCGAGCCCGAGAATTTCGCAGGCGCCACGCACCACCTCACGTATCGGCAGGGCGGGCTCGCGGATATGGATGCCGACGCCGGAACCGTTGGCGAATTCGTTCAACACGGTGGCAACGCCGCCGCGCGTCGCATCGCGCAGGCAGCGCGTGGCGGGGCAAGCCTCGAGGATGGCGGCGACCAACCCGTGCAGCGGCTGGCAGTCGCTTTCGACATCCGCCTCCAGCGCGAGCTGGTTGCGGGCGATGAGGATCGCCACGCCATGCTCGCCCAGGCCGCCGCTGACGATGACCGCGTCGCCCGGCCGCGCATTGGCGGCCGACACGGCAATGCCGGCCGGAATGACGCCGATGCCCGACGTGTTGATGAACAGCTTGTCGGCGGCGCCGCGCTCCACCACCTTGGTATCGCCGGTCACGATCGTGACCCCGGCACGGTCCGCCATGCGGCGCATGCTGCGCGCGACGCGGCGCAGCGTTTCCAGTGGCAGCCCTTCTTCCAGCACCATGCCGCACGACAGGAACAGCGGCCGGGCGCCGCTCACGGCCAGGTCGTTCACCGTGCCGGCAACCGCCAGCGCGCCGATATCCGCGCCGGGAAAGAACAACGGGTCCACCACGTAGCTGTCGGTGGTGAAGGCCAACCGGTCGCCGTGGCAGAGCATGTCCGCCAGCGACAGGGTTGCGCTGTCCTCCATCGCGTCGGACCCGGCATTGCCGAACGCGCCGAGGAACACGTCGTCGATCAGCGCGCGCATCGCCTTGCCACCGCTGCCGTGCGACAGGTTGATGAATGTGTCGCGCACGGGCGTGGTCATGCTTGGCAGCACACGGGGCAGTGGGATGAACGCAGCAAGGCCAGGGGCTTTGCCCCTGGACCCCACCAGAGGGCTCTGCCCTCTGGACTCCCGCCAAGGGCGGAGCCCTTGGAACCCTTCACTTGGAGTGGTTGGACGGGAGGGGGGACCTGCGCCGCCGCGGGTGTTGCCCGACCGACGATCGTCGGTCGGGCAACACCCGCGGCGGCGCAGGTCCCCCCTCCCGTCCAACCACTCCAAGTGAAGGGTTCCAAGGGCTCCGCCCTTGGCGGGAGTCCAGAGGGCAGAGCCCTCTGGTGGGGTCCAGGGGCAAAGCCCCTGGCCTTGCTGCGTTCATCCCACTGCCCCGTGTGCTGCCAAGCATGACCACGCCCGTGCGCGACACATTCATCAACCTGTCGCACGGCAGCGGTGGCAAGGCGATGCGCGCGCTGATCGACGACGTGTTCCTCGGCGCGTTCGGCAATGCCGGGTCCGACGCGATGGAGGACAGCGCAACCCTGTCGCTGGCGGACATGCTCTGCCACGGCGACCGGTTGGCCTTCACCACCGACAGCTACGTGGTGGACCCGTTGTTCTTTCCCGGCGCGGATATCGGCGCGCTGGCGGTTGCCGGCACGGTGAACGACCTGGCCGTGAGCGGCGCCCGGCCGCTGTTCCTGTCGTGCGGCATGGTGCTGGAAGAAGGGCTGCCACTGGAAACGCTGCGCCGCGTCGCGCGCAGCATGCGCCGCATGGCGGACCGTGCCGGGGTCACGATCGTGACCGGCGATACCAAGGTGGTGGAGCGCGGCGCCGCCGACAAGCTGTTCATCAACACGTCGGGCATCGGCGTCATTCCGGCCGGCATTGCCGTGTCGGCCGCCAATGCGCGGCCGGGCGACGCGGTCATCGTCAGCGGCGGCCTGGGCGAGCATGGCGTGGCGATCCTCATCGCCCGCAACCAGCTCGCGCTGGAGGCGGATGTCGAAAGCGACTGCCAGCCGCTGCACGGGTTGGTCGCCGCCATCCTCGAGGCTTGCCCCGCCACGCGCTGCCTGCGCGATGCGACGCGCGGCGGCGTTGCCACCGTGTTGAACGAATTCGCCAACGGTTCCGGCGTCGGCATCCATATCCGCGAGCCCGCCCTGCCGATACGTGAGGTGGTGCGTGGCGCCTGCGAAATTCTCGGGCTCGATCCGCTGTATCTGGCCAATGAAGGCAAGCTGGTCACCGTGGTTCCCGGGCCGGACGCCGACCGTGTACTTGCCGCCATGCGGGCGCATCCCGCAGGCGCCGAGGCGGCGATCATTGGGGAAGTGATGCGCGAACCGACCGGCATGGTGGTCATGCAAACCGCGTTTGGCGGCGAGCGCATCGTCGACCTGCTGGTCGGCGAGCAATTGCCGCGGATCTGCTGACATGCATGAGCTGAGCCTCGCCACCGCTGTGGTTGACGCGTGCGCCGAACGCGCCGCGGGCGCTCGCGTATTGCGCGTTCGGGTGGAGATCGGCCAGCTTGCGGCGGTGCTGCCGGAATCCCTCCGGTTCTGCTTCGGGATCTGCGCCCGGGGCACCGCGTTGGAAGGCGCCGAACTGGAGATCCTGGAGACGCCAGGCCGCGCGGTCTGCGAGACGTGCGGGGACACCGTGGCGCTGTCATCGCCGTTCGGCCGCTGCGCGTGCGGCGGCGTGCTGCGCGTCGTGAGCGGCGACGAGCTGCGGGTGAAAGACATGGAGATCGTGTGATGTGTGCGACCTGTGGTTGCGGCTCGGACGTAGTGACAATCGATGGCACGGACGTGCATGCCGTGCCCGGTCATGCGCAGGACCACGCGCATGCGCTCGAACCCGGCCACGATCACGACCATCAGCAGGATCACGCGCACGACCACCACCACGACCATGCGCACAACCATCCGCATCATCACCACGATGCGCCCGCGGCGCCCGGGCGGACCGTGTCGCTGGAACAGAATATTCTGGCCAAGAACCAATTGCTGGCGGAGCGCAACCGCGGCTGGTTCGCCGGCCGCGAGGTGTTCGCGGTCAACCTGATGAGTTCGCCCGGCGCCGGCAAGACCAGCATCCTGGAGCGCACCATCCGCGACCTGGGGGAAAAAATCCCGATCAGCGTGCTGGAGGGCGACCAGGCGACCTCGGCCGATGCCGAGCGCATCCGCGCCGCCGGTGCCACGGCGGTGCAGATCAACACCGGCACCGGCTGCCATCTCGACGCCCATATGGTGGCGCACGGCGTCGAACGGCTGGGCGCGCCGCGCGGATCGCTGCTGCTGATCGAGAATGTCGGCAACCTGGTCTGCCCGGCGCTGTTCGATCTGGGCGAGCACGCGCGGGTGGTGGTGGTTTCGGTCACCGAAGGTGACGACAAGCCGCTGAAATACCCTCACATGTTCCGCACTGGACAAATGCTGCTGATCAACAAGCTGGACCTGCTGCCCTATGTGCGCTTCGACGTGCAGCGCTGCATCGACGCCGCCCGGCAGGTCAACCCCGATCTCCAGTTACGGCTGCTGTCAGCCGAGACCGGGGAAGGCATGCCGGCCTGGTATGATTGGCTGTTGGCGCAACGCGCGCTCGCCATGGACCCGGCATGAAGCACGATGCAAGGCTCTGGGGGCTGTCTGCGCTGCTGATCGGCGCGAATGTCGCCGCCTGGCTCTGGGCCTGGGCGGCATTCGCGCAACGTCCGTCGTTGCTCGGCCTGGCATTGCTCGCCTGGGTGTTCGGTCTGCGGCACGCGGTGGATGCCGACCACATCGCCGCGATCGACAACGCGGTGCGCAAGCTGATGCAGGACGGCCAGCGGCCGATCGGCGTCGGCTGCTACTTCTCGCTCGGTCATTCGACGGTGGTGGTGCTGGTCTCGGTGGCCGTCGCGGCGGCAGCCAGCAGCCTGCATGGACGCTGGGACGCGTTGCAGGCGGTGGGCGGCGTCATCGGCACAACGGTTTCCGCCGTGTTTCTCTTGCTTATCGCGCTCGCCAATCTTGCCGTGCTGCCAGGCATCTGGCGGAGCTTTCGTGCCGTCGCCCGCGGCGACGGGCTCGATCAGCAAGCACTGGACACGCTGCTGAATGGACGCGGCTTGCTCGCCCGTCTGTTGCGGCCGGTGTTCCGCGCAATCAGCCGAAGCTGGCACATGTATCCGGTTGGCTTCCTGTTCGGCCTCGGTTTCGATACGGCCACGGAAGTCGGTGTGCTCGGCATTGCCGTGACCCAGGCGGCCCAGGGTGTCCCGGCGTGGCACATCATGGTCTTCCCGGCGCTGTTCACCGCCGGGATGAGCCTGATCGACACGCTGGACGGCGTGCTGATGCTGGGCGTCTATTCCTGGGCGTTCGTCCGCCCGATCCGCAAGCTATGGTACAACCTGACCATCACCGCCGCTTCGGTGGTCGTTGCGCTGGTCATCGGCGCGGTGGAAGCGCTTGGCCTGATCGGCGGGGAACTGGGGCTGCGCGGCGGAATATGGGCGCCGATCGCCGCCCTCAACGACGACATGGCCAATGTCGGCTTCCTGGTGATCGGCATCTTCCTGCTGGTATGGGGGATTTCGGCTGCCATCTACCGGCGGAAGCGTGGCGACGCGCTGCCGCAGCTTGCCTTGGCCGAGGCACCGGAGCACCGCCAGTCGTAACGCGGGCTACGTCATCGTGACCGCAAACCGGCAAGGTCGCGCGCTACCTACGCAACTGCACCAGCAGCGACAGGCGCAGGACGCGGATGAGCCAGCAACGGCATCACGACAGAACCGGGTCGGCCAAGAATGCCGGCGCAGATTCCCCGCATCTCGACGATGACGATCAGAAGCTGGCTGCCGAGCACACGGCGCCACACGCTCTCATCATTCACGAACTGGTGCGCGAGGAAGGTGAGGAAGGCCTCCGGCGTCCGTTGCGCGCGCTTGCCTGGTCAGGCCTGGCGGCCGGTCTGTCCATGGGATTCTCCTTCCTGTCGCTGGCGCTGATCCAGAGCACCTTGCCCGATGCGCCATGGCGGCGGCTGGTCGACAGTGCAGGCTACACCGTGGGTTTCCTGATCGTGATCCTGGGACGCCAGCAGTTGTTTACCGAGACCACGGTGACTGCCGTGCTGCCTCTCATGACGAACAGAAGCTGGACCACGTTTCGCCGGGTATTGCGGTTCTGGACAATCGTGCTCACGGCCAATCTGGCAGGAGCGCTCGCTTTCGCGGCGTTGATTGCTCCGACCGGGCTGTTTCCCGATCCGGTCCGCCAGGCGCTGATCGCTACCGGGCACGAGGCGGTGAGCGGCGCGTTCGCTCCAACCATGCTGCGCGCCGTGCTCGCCGGCTGGCTGATTGCGCTGATCGTATGGATCATGCCCAGTGCCCGCTCGGCGCGGCTGTTCGTCATCCTGATCCTGACCTACATCGTGGCGCTGGGGCGCTTCTCGCACACCGTGGCCGGCGCGGTGGATGCGGCCTTCCTGGTGTTTTCCGGCAATGGCACGGTCGCCGCGTTTCTCCGCGGCTTTCTGGCACCCACACTGCTCGGCAACGCGATCGGCGGCATCGCACTTGTCGCGCTGCTGAACCACGCGCCGCTTGCGGCCACTCTGCGGACGGACCCCGCAGGTGAGAACGCTGCGCGGCGCGCGGACCAGGATCTGCCGCAAGACGAAAGCTCCGGTTGACGCGGCGCGAACGGCTTGTGCGTGCCGGCGAATGTGCCGCAGATGCCTGGCGGCTGGGTGGAATTATTGTCGTGAGGACGGAAGCGGCGCAATGCGCTGCGCTTTTCCGCCCTACGGTTGTCCGGCGATTGTCCATGGTTGCAGCCGGCGGTACACTGCCGCGGTGAACCGTAGATCGTGGTAAGTCGTCGGGCGGAAGAGCGTAGCGCATTCCGCCACCGCAGCCCTTACCCGCACCGCCCATCCCCGCAAACCGCCCGCCCCAGGAGCCAACCCGCATGCAGCTCGCCCTCGCCACCTGGCATGAAGTCGAGGACTATCTGCGCACCTCGCGCGGCATCATCGTCCCGATCGGCTCGACCGAACAACACGGCCCGAACGGTCTGATCGGCACGGACCACCTGGACGCGGAGTTCGTCGCCAAGGGCGTGGGCGACACCGTTGGCTGCCTGGTCGCGCCGACCCTGACCATCGGCATGTCGCAGCACCACATGGCATTCACCGGCTCGATCACCTTGCGGCCCACCACCCTGATCGCCGTGGTGAACGACGTCGTCACCTCGCTGATCCGCCACGGGTTCGAACGCTTCCTGTTCATCAACGGCCACGGCGGCAACATCGCTCCGGTGAGCACCGCCTTCTCGGAGATCTACGCCGCGGTGTCGTTGCGTGCGCAGACCGACACCTGGCCGGTGCGCTGCAAGATGGTGATGTGGGCGGACGGTCCCCGGGTACGCAAGCTGACCAAGGAACTGTATGGCGAGTCCGAGGGCAGCCACGCCACCGCGTCGGAGGTTTCGCTGGCGCAATACTACCAGCCGCAGGCGATCAAGCACGCGCAGATGTCGCCGAAGGTGGCGCCGCGCAGCCCGGCTTTCTACGACAGCGCCGACTACCGCCGCCGCTTCCCGGACGGCCGCATCGGCTCCGATCCCTCGCTGTCGTCGCCGGAGCATGGCGAACGGATCTACACCGCGGCGGTGGAGGACATGGCGGAACTCTACCGCGGCTTCGTTGCCGACTGAGCCAACAAGATGCTCCCCTCCCCTTGTGGGCGGGGGTTGGGGGAGGGACGCGTACATCCGCTGACCGGCGATACACGCACCCCTCCCCCAACCCCCTGCCACAAGGGGAGGGGGAGAACCTTTGCCACAGCCCCGGCCCCAGTCGCCCTCACCGGTCAGAAACCCGCTCCCGGGGCGGATTTCCGCCTTGCTCCGCCGCCGCCGCATCCCTACGCTGCACTGCGGCATGGTTGCCAGGGGCCGCCCCGGCACGCCATAAGGGCCGTTTGCCGATGCCTGACCCCGCCGCCGGCTACCCCGGGACAGAGAACGACATGGAAATGGTTGCGCAACAAGGCCTGTACGACCCCCGCAATGAGCATGACGCCTGTGGCGTCGGCTTCGTCGTGAATATCAAGGGCCGAAAGTCGCACGACCTGATCCGCCAGGGCCTGAAAATCCTGGTCAATCTCGACCATCGCGGCGCGGTCGGCGCCGACCCGCTGGTGGGCGACGGCGCCGGCTGCCTGATCCAGATGCCGGACCGCCTGCTGCACGACTGGGCCGACAAGGCGGGCAAGCGCCTGCCCAAAGCCGGCCGCTACGCCGTCGCCATGTGCTTCCTGCCGCAGGATTCTCGCGCCCGCGAGTATGCCGAGCAACACTTTGCGGAGGTGGTCGCCAAGGAGGGTCAGACCTTCGTCGGCTGGCGCGACGTGCCGACCGACCTCACCGGCCTCGGCCAAACGGTGATCGAGACGATGCCGGTGATCCGCCAGGCCATCGTCGCCGCCAGCCCGCAGATCAAGGACCAGGATGCGTTCGAGCGAAAGATCCTCGCCATCCGCAAACAGATCCTGAACAACATCCGCACGCTGGAAGACAAGCGGCATTTGCCAGGCCTGGGCAATCTCTACATGCCCTCGTTCTCCACCCGCACCATGGTCTATAAGGGCCTGCTGCTGGCGCCGCAGGTGGGAAGCTTCTACGAAGACCTGCACAACCCGCTGACGGAATCGGCACTGGCGCTGGTGCATCAGCGCTTCTCCACCAATACCTTCCCGTCCTGGAAGCTGGCGCACCCGTACCGCTTCCTGGCGCATAACGGCGAGATCAACACCGTCCGCGGCAACGTCAACTGGATGTATGCGCGGCGCCGCTCGATGTCGTCCGACCTGATCGGGCCCGATCTCGACAAGATGTGGCCGCTGATCCCGCATGGCCAGTCGGACACCGCCTGCATCGACAACGCGCTGGAGATCCTCATCGCCGGCGGCTACTCGCTGGCGCATGCGATGATGATGCTGATCCCGGAAGCCTGGGCCGGCAATCCGATGATGGATGCCGACCGCAAGGCGTTCTACGAGTACTACGCCGCGCTGATGGAGCCGTGGGATGGTCCGGCCGCCATCGCCTTCACCGACGGGCGGCAGATCGGCGCCACGCTCGACCGCAACGGCCTGCGTCCCGCGCGTTACGTCGTCACCGACGACGACCACGTGATCATGGCCTCGGAAGCCGGCGTGCTGCCGGTACCGGAGGAGCGCATCGTCCATAAGTGGCGCTTGCAGCCGGGCAAGATGCTGCTGATCGACCTGGAAGAAGGCCGCATCATCGACGATGCCGAGATCAAGCAGAAACTCGCCCGCGCGCAGCCCTACGCCGAATGGCTGAAGCAGACGCAGTTCAAGCTGGAAGAATTGCCGGACAACGGCGAGCGCCGCGCGCTGCCACGCCCTAACGATCTCGAGACGCTGCTGCGGCACCAGCAAGCGTTCGGCTACACGCAGGAGGACATGCAGTTCTTCCTCGAGCCGATGGCGCGCGACGGCGAGGATCCGGTCGGCTCGATGGGCACCGATACGCCGATCGCCGTGCTCTCCGACAAGCCCAAGCTGCTGTACAACTACTTCAAGCAGAACTTCGCCCAGGTCACCAACCCGCCGATCGATCCGATCCGCGAGGAACTGGTGATGTCGCTGGTTTCCATGATCGGCCCGCGCCCGAACCTGCTCGGCCATCATGCCGGCAACCACTACCGGCTGGAGGTGTCGCAGCCGATCCTGACCAACGGCGATCTGGACAAGATCAAGGGCATCGACAGCCTGGAGGTTGGCGCGTTCCGGACCGCGACGATCGATACCACATGGCCGGCCGTGGAAGGCGCCGAGGGCTTGCAGCGCGCCATCGAGCGCGTCTGCCGCGAGGCGACCGACGCGGTGCTGGCCAACCACAACATCCTGATCCTTTCCGACCGCGCCGTCGGTCCGCACCGCATCCCCATCCCCGCCTTGCTCGCGACCGCGGCGACGCACCATCACCTGATCCGCCAGGGCCTGCGCACCAGCACCGGCCTGGTCGTGGAGACCGGCGAAGCGCGCGAGGTGCACCATTTCTGCGTCCTCGCGGGCTATGGCGCGGAAGCCGTCAACCCGTATCTGGCGTTCGAAACGCTGGAGCAGTTGCGGGTGCAGAACGGCATGCCGCTGAAGCCGTACGAGGTACAGAAGAACTACATCAAGGCGGTCGGCAAGGGCATCCTGAAGGTGATCTCCAAGATGGGGATCTCCACCTACCAGTCGTATTGCGGCGCGCAGATCTTCGATGCGGTGGGCCTGGCCTCCGACTTCGTGGAGAAATGCTTCACCGGCACCGCCACGCAGATCGAGGGGGTCGGCTTCCTCGAGGTCGCGCGGGAGGCGGTGCAGCGCCATTACAACGCCTATGACGGCAACCCGATCTATCAGGACATGCTCGATGTTGGCGGCGACTACGCTTTCCGACTGCGTGGCGAGGCCCATGCCTGGACGCCGGACTCGGTGGCCAAGTTGCAGCACGCGGTGCGTGGCGAATCCTTTGCGACGTTCCGCGAGTTCACCCAGACCATCAACGACCAGAGCACGCGGCATCTGACCATCCGCGGGCTGATGCAGTTGCGTTTGGCCGATACGCCGGTGCCGCTGGAGGAAGTCGAATCAGCGGCCTCGATCGTGCATCGCTTCGCCACCGGCGCGATGAGCTTCGGGTCGATCTCGCGCGAGGCGCACACCACGCTGGCCATCGCGATGAACCGCATCGGCGGCAAATCCAACACCGGCGAGGGCGGTGAAGAGTCCGACCGCTACAAGAAGCTGCCCAACGGCGATTCCATGCGCTCGGCCATCAAGCAGGTGGCATCAGGCAGGTTCGGCGTCACCGCGGAATACCTGGTCAACGCCGACGACCTGCAGATCAAGATGGCGCAGGGCGCCAAGCCCGGCGAAGGCGGCCAGTTGCCCGGTCGCAAGGTGGACAAGAACATCGCCCGCGTGCGGTATTCGACACCGGGCGTGGGTCTGATTTCCCCACCGCCGCACCACGACATCTACTCGATCGAGGACCTGGCGCAGCTTATTCACGACCTGAAGAACGCCAATCCGCGTGCCCGCGTGTCGGTGAAGCTGGTGTCCGAAGTGGGCGTCGGGACCGTCGCCGCCGGCGTGTCGAAAGCACGCGCCGATCACGTGACGATTTCCGGTTTCGAGGGCGGCACCGGCGCCTCGCCGCTCACGTCGCTGACGCATGCCGGATCGCCGTGGGAGATCGGCCTCGCCGAAACCCAGCAAACCTTGGTACTGAACGGCTTGCGCGGGCGGATCGCGGTGCAGGTCGATGGCGGCCTTCGCACCGGTCGCGACGTCGTCATCGGCGCCCTGCTCGGCGCGGACGAGTTCGGTTTCTCCACCGCGCCGCTGATCGCCGCCGGCTGCATCATGATGCGCAAGTGCCACTTGAATACCTGCCCGGTCGGCATCGCCACGCAGGACCCGGTGCTGCGCGCGCGATTCACCGGCACACCGGAACACGTCATCAACTTCTTCTTCTACATCGCGGAGGAAGTGCGCGAGTTGATGGCGCAACTCGGATTCCGCAGTTTCAGCGAGATGATCGGCCGCGTGGATCGGCTGGATACCCGCCCCGTCATCGACCATTGGAAGGCAAAGGGTGTCGATCTGTCGCGCGTACTGCACCAGGTGACGCCGAAGCCCGGCGTGGCGATCCACAATTGCGAAAAGCAGGATCACCACCTGGATCGCGCGCTGGACAACGAGTTCATCGGCCGCGCGGCGGCGGCGCTGGAACGCGGCGAGCCGGTGCGCATCGAGCATGACATTCGCAACGTCAACCGCACCGTCGGCGCGATGCTGTCAGGCGAGGTGGCGCAACGCTACGGCCATACCGGGCTGCCGGACGACACCATCGCGATCAACCTGCACGGCACGGCGGGCGGCAGCTTCGGCGCCTTCCTCGCGCGCGGCGTGACACTGAATCTGACCGGCGACGCCAACGACTATGTCGGCAAAGGCCTGTCCGGCGGCCGCGTCGTGGTGCGCCAGCCGCCCGAGGCGAAGCGCGATCCGCTGGAAAACATCATCGTCGGCAACACCGTGCTGTACGGCGCGATCGCCGGCGAGGCGTATTTCAACGGTGTCGCCGGCGAGCGCTTCGCGGTGCGCAACTCCGGTGCCGTTGCGGTGGTGGAAGGCTGCGGCGACCATGGCTGCGAATACATGACCGGAGGCACGGTCGTGGTGCTCGGCGCCACCGGCCGCAACTTCGCCGCCGGCATGTCGGGCGGCATTGCCTATGTCTATGACGAGCATGCGCGGTTCAAGAAGCTGTGCAACCTGACCGGGGTCGATCTGGAACCGATCGCACCGCCGGAGATCGGCCTCGCCGACACGCCTGGCCGGCCGCGCCGGCGCGCGGTCAGCGTCGAGGACAACGGCATGGGCGATCCGCTGCGCTTCGACGCCGAGCGCCTGCGCATTCTGGTCGAGCGGCATTTGCTGTTCACCGGCAGCGCGCGGGCGCGCGCGCTGCTGGACGACTGGGAGAACGCGCTCGCGCGCTTCGTCAAAGTCGTGCCCCGCGACTTCCGCCGCGCGCTGCTGGATTTGCGGGCGGAGCAGACGGCGGCGAACACCGTGGCGGCGGAGTAACCTCTCCCGCTGCGCGGGAGAGGTCGAGACGCGCAGCGGCGAGGGTGAGGGTGATCGGGTCGCCCCGTAGCAGGTAGAGCGAGGCGACCCGATTACCCTCACCCGCCGCTCCGCGGCGACCTCTCCCGCATAGCGGGAGAGGTTGAAACAGAGGAGAAACAATGGGCAAGCCCACCGGCTTTCTTGAGATCGAGCGCCAGGACCGCGGCTACGAAAAGCCCGATATCCGCCGCCATACCTGGAAGGAATTCGTCAAGCCGATGCCGGCCGAAGCAGTCGGCCGGCAGGCCGCGCGCTGTATGGATTGCGGCATCCCGTTCTGCCACCAGGGTTGTCCGGTCAACAACATGATCCCGGACTGGAACAACCTCGTCTACCGCGACCAGTGGCGCCAGGCGCTCACCGTGTTGCACTCCACCAACAACTTCCCGGAGTTCACCGGCCGGGTCTGCCCGGCGCCCTGCGAAGCGTCCTGCACCCTGAACATCGACGACAATCCGGTGACCATCAAGACGATCGAGTGCAGCATCGTCGACCGCGGCTGGCAGGAAGGTTGGATCGCCCCGTTGCCGCCCTCGCGCGCCACCGGCAAGCGCGTCGCCGTGGTCGGCTCGGGTCCCGCGGGGCTCGCCTGCGCGCAGCAACTCGCGCGTGCCGGCCACGACGTCACGGTGTTCGAAAAGAGCGACCGCATCGGCGGTCTGCTGCGCTACGGCATTCCCGACTTCAAGATGGAAAAACATCTGATCGACCGCCGCATCGAACAGATGGAGGCGGAGGGCGTGACGTTCCGTCCGGGGGTAGAGATCGGCGCCGGCGCGATCACGGTGGACGCATTGCTGGACGATCACGACGCGGTGGTGCTGGCGGGCGGCGCCGAATGGCCGCGTGACTTGCCGATGCCCGGGCGCGAGTTCGCCGGCGTGCATTTCGCCATGGACTACCTCACGCAGCAGAACAAACGCGGCGCCGGCGACAGCGAGCAGCACGCGGCGCCGCAAGGCACCATCAGCGCCGCGGGCAAGCATGTCATCGTCATCGGCGGCGGCGACACCGGCTCCGACTGCATCGGCACGGCGTTTCGTCAGGGCGCGGTGTCGGTGACGCAGCTCGAAATCCTGCCGAAGCCGCCGGATCGCGAGAACAAGGCACTGACCTGGCCCGACTGGCCGCTGAAGCTGCGTAGCTCGCACGCGCATGAGGAAGGCGCCGGCCGCGACTGGGCCGTGCTGACCAAGCGCGCAGCCGGCAGCAACAACCAGATCGAGGCGCTGGAATGTGTGCGCATCGAGTGGGTGACGGGCGACGACGGCCGCATGCAGATGCGCGAAGTCGAGGGCGGCGCCTTCAGCCTGAAAGCGGATCTTGTGCTGCTGGCAATGGGTTTCCTCGGGCCGCGGCGTTCGGGAATGCTGGAACAGGCGGGATTGTTGCTGGATCAGCGGGGCAACGTCGCGGCGAACACGGTGGATTACCGCACGTCGATGGACAAGGTATTCGCCGCCGGCGACATGCGCCGCGGCCAGTCGCTGGTGGTGTGGGCGATCCGCGAGGGCAGGCAATGCGCCCGCGCAGTCGACGCCTTCCTGATGGGTTCGAGCCTGCTGCCGGCCTGATAAACCTCTCCCGCATCGCGGAAGAGGTCGGAGCGCGTTAGCGCTCGGGGTGAGGGTGATCGGGTCGGCACGTCGTCTTTGCTGCGGGGCATCCCGACCACCCTCACCCGGAGCGCTTCCGCGCTCCGACCTCTCCCACTCCGTGGGCGAGGTTTATTCCGCGGCGCGCCTTCGCGTCGTGCCGTCGTGCTTGCGAGCGTACTCCTGCAATCGCCGCCGTGCCGCATCGAACGCGTCGCGGATCGCCAACTGCAAATCGTCATGCGCATGGTTGCTGCCGGCATCACGGTTCACCACGATCGGGCCACCGGGCAGCGTCAGATCAATGTGGACACGATACAGTCGGCTGAGCTGATTCTGTCGGTGTGCGCAATCCAGCACCACGCGGCAGGCACTGATGCGGTCGGACAAATGCTCCAACTCCTCGGCGCGCTGGCGCACCAGGGCCTCGGCGGAAGCCGACGCATCCATGTTGCGGAACGCAATGTGCAGGGCAAACGACATAGCAACCTCCAAGGCGTCTCAGGACCGAAGTCTTCTCCACCCGTGGACGGACGGCCTTGATCTCGATCAATCGGCCGCCCCTGGACTCCGGGCGCCGCGCCGACGTTCAATCGCCCCGCCAATGCCGGGAGATACCCCATGTTCGTGCTGAACGACCTGCCGCCATCGATCGACCCCGCGCTGCTGGACAAGCTGCGTGAGGCGGAGCCTGCGACGATCGGGCACTTCCGTCATGTCGGCTTCATGGACCCGGGGATCCGGGCACTGCTGCCCGGCTATCGCCGCATCGCCGGCACCGCGGTCACGGTGCGCTGCTACGGCGCCGACACCGCCATCGTGCATTACGCGTTGGGCAAACTCCGTCCGGGTGACGTGCTGGTGCTGGATCGCGCCGGTGACACGCGCCATGCGGCCTGCGGCGGCGGCGTCGCGTTCGCCGCGCGCGAGACCGGATGTGTCGGCATCGTCATCGACGGCCCTGCGACCGACGTGCAGGAAATCCGCGAATACGGCATGCCGGTCTGGTCGCGCGGCCTGTCGGTGGTGACCGGCAAGCGCCAGTTCGAACACGGCGAGTTCTGCGTCGCCGTGTCCTGCGGCGGCGTCGCGGTCGAGCCAGGCGACGCCATCCTGGCGGACGAAAATGGCGTCCTGGTGATGAAGTCGCACGAGATCGCCGCGGCGGCCGAACGCGCGATAGGCATGCAGAAGGCAGAACAGACGACGCTGGCGCGCCTGACCAAGGGCGAGCGGTTGCCGGACATCAACGACACCAACAAGCGGATCGCAGAAATCCTCTCCCGCGGAAGCGGGAGAGGATAGGGTGAGGGTGTTGCGGGGCGCACGCTGCACCCTCACCCTACCCTCTCCCGCATAGAGCGGGAGAGGGATCTTCTTACTCCGCCGCGGCCAGTACTGGCTCGGCCTTCTGCAACCGTGCGAGCAATCGCGCTTCCGTGGCCTTCACCTGGGCGACGCTCTGCTGCTTGATGTGGCCATAGCCGCGAATGCGCTCCGCTGCGCCGGCCAGTTCCACCGCCAGTCCGTGGTTATCCGACGTTAGCGAGCCAATGATCGTGCGCAGCAGCGATTCGTAGTCGGTAATCAGCCGTCGCTCCATGCGGCGTTCTTCGGTGTGGCCGAACGGATCGAGCATCGTGCCGCGCAACCGCTTCAGTTTCGCCAGCACACGGAATACCGGCAGCAGCCAAGGCCCATAGTTGCGCTTGACCAGACGCCGCGTGGTCGGATCGCGTTTGGCGAACAGCGGCGGCGCGAGGTTGAACTCGATCCGGTAGTCGCCTTCGAATTGTGCCTCCAGGCCGCGGCGGAACGCCGGATCGGCGTAGAGCCGGGCGACCTCGTACTCGTCCTTATAAGCCATCAGCCGGTACAGCGTCCGCGCCACCGTCTCGGCCAGGCCCGTCATGCCTTTGGCGCGCGCGCGTTCGGCCGCGGCGACTTCCTCGACAAGTGCGCGATATCGCGCCGCGTAGGCCTCGTTCTGATACGCGGTGAGCATTGCCGCGCGATGCTCGACGATCGCGTCGAGCCCGGTGATCGGCGTGACCGACGTGCGCAACGCCGGACGCGCCGCGTCTGCAACGAAACCCGGATCGGCCGCGGCGCGACGGCCCCAGGCAAAGGTCTCCTGGTTCTTCGCCACCGCCACCCCGTTCAGCGCGATCGCCTGCATGATCGCCTCCAGTCCCAGCGGGATCAGTCCCTTCTGGAACGCGTAGCCGAGCATGAACAAGTTGGTGGCGATCGAATCGCCGAGCAGTGCCGTTGCGAGCGTGGTAGCGGCAACGAACTCGGCATTGCCAGCACCGACCGCATCGCGGATACGCCGCTGCATCGCAGCTTCCTGGAAGTCGATCTCGTTGTTAGTGACAAAGCCTGCCGTGGGCGTCACCGCACTGTTCACCACCGCGCGCGTCACCCCCGGCTCCATGGCAGCGAAGGCCTCGGCGCCCGCCGCCACCACCATGTCGCAGGCGAGCACCAATCGCGCCGCGCCTGGCACGATGCGCGCGGCATGGATTTCCTCCGGTGTTGCGGCGATGCGCACGTGGCTCATCACCGCGCCGTTCTTTTGCGACAGGCCGGTGGAATCGAGTACCGTACAGCCCTTGCCTTCCAGATGCGCGGCCATGCCAAGCAACGCGCCGATGGTGATGACGCCGGTGCCGCCGATGCCGGTGACCAGGATGCCGTAGGGGTGCTCGATCGGCAGCGGTGCCGGCGCCGCCAGGCCGTCGGCTGGATCAAAGTTCGCCGCACGTACCGGTGGCTTTGCCTTGCGCGGCGCGCCGCCATGCACGGTGACGAAACTGGGGCAGAATCCCTTCAGGCAGGAGAAGTCCTTGTTGCACGCAGACTGGTCGATACGGCGCTTGCGACCTAGTACTGTCTCCACCGGCTGCACCGACACGCAGTTGGATTGCGTCGAGCAATCACCGCAACCTTCGCATACCGCCTCGTTGATGTAGACGCGCTTCTGCGGATCCGGGAAGGTTCCGCGCTTGCGTCGGCGGCGTTTTTCGGCGGCACAGGTCTGGTCGTAGACCAGAATGGTCAGGCCGGGAATTTCCCGTAGTTCGCGCTGCACCGAGTCGAGCTGGTCACGATGACGAATTTCCACGCCCGGCGGAAAGCCCGCATCCGGCGCATACTTGTCCGGCTCGTCGGACACGACGACGATCTTGCGCGCGCCTTCCGCGGCGACCTGGTGCACGATCTGCGGCACGTTCAGCCCGCCTTCCACGCGCTGCCCGCCGGTCATCGCCACGGCATCGTTGAACAGAATCTTGTAGGTGATGTTCACACCCGACGCGGCGGCGGCTCGAATTGCCAGCAGGCCGCTATGCGAATAGGTGCCGTCGCCGATGTTCTGAAACACATGCGGTTCCGACGTGAACGGCGCCTGGCCGATCCAGGCGGCTCCCTCGCCGCCCATGTGGCTCCACAGATGGGTGCGGCGTTCGGGCATGAAGATGGTCAGCGAGTGACAGCCGATTCCCGCCAGTGCGCGACTGCCATCCGGCACGTTGGTCGATGTGTTGTGCGGACAGCCGGAACAGAAATACGCTCCCCGCGTCAGCAACGGCGGCAGCTTGCCGGCACGCGCCTCCAACTCACGCAGCCGCGCGATGCGTTGTTCCAGTGCGGGCATGGTAACACCGAGACGCAACAGCCGCTCGGCGATCACGCGCGCGATCAGGATCGGCGATTGTTCGCCCTCGCTCGGCAGCAGCGCGTTGCCGTCCTCGTCCTGCTTGCCGATCAGGCGCGGGCGTTCGGGCAGGTTGAACAGCAGCTTGGCGAACTGGTCCTCGATGAAGCCCCGCTTCTCCTCCACCACCAGCAGTTCGGTCAGGCCGCTGGCGAAACGCCGCGCGCCCTGCACCTCCAGCGGCCATACCAGGCCGATCTTGTACAGACGGATACCCAGCGCCGCGACATCGTCGTCGCTCAGACCCAGCTCATCCAACGCCTCGCGCACGTCGAGATACGATTTTCCCGCGGTGGCAATGCCGAGACGCGGCGCGCGCGGCTCGATCACCACGCGATCCAGCGCATTGGCGCGCGCGAATGCGGCAACCGCCGCCATACGCGGCCCGTGCAGCCGCTTCTCCTGATCCAGCGGCGGATCGGGACGGCGGATGTTCAGGCCGCCCTCCGGCATTGCGAAATCGGCAGGGATGACGATATCGGGCCGCGCGATGTCCACCGCGACGGAACCGGACGTCTCCACCGTCTGCCCGACCGCCTTGAATCCAACCCAGCAACCGGAAAACCGCGACAACGCAAATCCTGACAGACCGAAATCCAGATAGTCCTGCAACGTCGCCGGATTCAAGATCGGCATCATCGCCGCGGCCATCACCTGCTCGCTCTGATGCGCCAGCGTGGAAGAATTCGCGCCGTGATCGTCGCCCATGATCGCCAGCACGCCGCCATGCGGCGACGTGCCCGCCGCATTGGCGTGCTTGAACACGTCGCCGCAACGATCAACCCCGGGGCCCTTGCCGTACCAGATACCGAACACGCCATCGACCGTGGCGCCGTCGAACAACCCGACCTGCTGGCTGCCCCACAGCGAGGTCGCCGCCATGTCCTCGTTCAGCCCCGGCTGAAAGCGGATGTTGTGCTGTTCGAGAAATGCCCGCGCGCCATGCAGGGCGGTATCGTAGCCGCCGAGCGGCGAACCGCGGTAGCCGGAGATGAAGCCGCCGGTGTTCACGCCGGACGCACGGTCGCGCGCCTGCTGCATCAGGGGCAGCCGCACCAGCGCCTGGATGCCGGTGAGGTAGACCCGGCCTTTGTCCAGCGCATATTTGTCGTCGAGGCTGACCTTCGCCAGTGTCACGACTGCTGCACTCCCCAAGAATGATCACGCACGACATGCCATGCTTGTACAGTCATACTGGATAGCGGCCAGCATCCACGGCGTTCCTTCATGTCAGCAGGCAGGTCGTGGGCGACCGGCCCACGCCGGCCCTGACACGGTGGGCAATGTCGTTCTCCCACTTTGGCCCTGGGCTGCCCGCGGGGCACGGCACCCCTACTCCGCCGCCTGCCGGTAGCGCCGCGCGTAATCCCGCAGCGCGTCGTCATCCACCGGCTCGATCGGCGTGAAATCGCGATGCGCGATCCAGTCTGGCCGGGTCGGCGTTCGAATGTAGTTGGAGACCGCGTTCAGCGTCAGATACACGATCTTGCGAGGATATGGCGTGATGTTTGGCGCCGAGCCATGCACCAGGTTGCCGTGGAACAGCAGCAGCCCACCCGGCCGGCCGGTCGGCGCGACGATGCCACCCTGCTGGACCAGCCGCGTCACCGTCGCCTCGTCCAGCGTCCACAACGGATAGGAGGTCGTGGTCGTATCGTGCCCGGCGGACAGCACGCCCTGCGTGTGGCTCCGCGGCACCAGCATCAGCGGCCCATTGATCGGCATCACCTCATCGAGGAACACCGCGATGTTCATCGCGCGCGGCTGCGGCATGCCGTCGTCGCGCGCCCAGGTACCGTAGTCCTGATGCCATTGCCACACATCGCCGGTGAACGACGCCTTCGCATTGATCTTGTACTGATGCATGTAAACCTGCTCGCCGAACAACTGTTCGACGGGGCGGATCATGCGTGGATGGCGGCCGAGCAGGGAGAATGCCTCGTTGAAGAGATGCGCGGCAAAGGCTGTGCGGGGCGCTCCGGATTTCTCGCGCCAGATCTCCGGCCGATCCTGGCGGTAGATGAGTTCCGCCTCGTCGCGCAGCACCGCGACTTCCTCATCGGTGAACGTGTCGGGGAGGAACAGATAGCCTTCCTCCTCGAACTGCCTGACCTGATGTGGCGTCAACATGGTCCACTCTCCTCCCGTCACGACGCGGCTTGCATCAGTTGTAGAACTCCCATCGCGGCTCCGGCCTGACCGGATTGCTGAGATTCGGCAGCCTGTAATACGAACTGGCGAAACCGCCTACGTCCCAATAGGGCTCGATGCCACGCATCTCGGGATCGCTGAACCAGCGCGGCATCGACGTAGCGGGACAATAATGCGTGACGCAGGACAGCCGCGGCGTTTCCGGCGGCAGGCTGCGCGGATGGCTGCGATGCACCAGGTCCGCCGTCCAGAAGAACACGTCGCCCTTCCTGGCGAGCAGCCGTCCGTAGGCAAGCTGACGCGACTGGCAGGCTTCCTCAAGATCGCGGATATAGTGCGCGTCATCGGTGTTGCCGTCGTGATGCTTGGTGGTGCCATTGCCGAACAGGTAATGCGGCAGGCGATGGCTGCGGTCATAATAGGCCAATTCGCCGCTGCCTTCGACGATGTCCTGCAGCGCAATCCAGGTCGCGGCCAGCAACGTGGGCGTGTCCACCACCACATAGGCGGTATCCTGGTGCCATTGGTGACCGTTGGAGCGCTGGAACAACAGTTGCTGGAACGCGAGCACCTTCGATTGAAACACCAGGCTGAGGAAGCGGGTGATTTTCGGATGCATGCAGACGTGGCGCGACGACTGAAGATTCACATACAGATCGTACAGGCTCTCCAGATCGTCAGGGCGATTGCCGTTCAGCTTCTGGGCTCGGCCGCCGCGAAAGTCGGTGGTGACGAACATGCCCGGTGCCTGGTGCAGATTGCGGATATCGGCGACGAAATCGTCAATCAGCGCAGGCTCGATCGCCTGTTCCATCAACAGCCAGCCGTGATCGGCGAAATGCGCCAGTTGATCCGCCTCGGTCTGGTTGATGAAGCCGGTAGCGGCCAGGGCGCGCAATTGCGTCATCCAGTTCGGACGGTCGGTCCACAGGGCCGGCAACACGGTATCGAGCTTGAAGGCGCCAGGCATCGGGTTTCCTCGTCGGGGCCTCGGGTTAACTAACTGGTGAGTGCACGGGCCGGTTAACGAACTGGTGCGTCCGCCACGGCCATTCTGCACCAATCGCCGCCGCGACGCACCCTCCCCCGATATTCGCGCCGGACAGCCGGTCGCCGGCATCGCCCGCCCCGGGCGGATATGGCCTTGCGGGTGCCGCCCGCGACCCGACCTGGCGGCCAACACCGGAACCCCGGCAGCAGCGGCAACGCCTGTTGCAGTCCGGCTGGCACGGACAGTAGCCGAGGCGGCAGCACGGCGTGGCACCGGCAGCAGCATGTCCGTCGCAGCCCGCTTCGGCTAAGGTGAACACCACGCAGCCGGAAGCCCGAGCCTGTGCCGGAGGATCGCGCATTGGACATCGCCACAACCCGATCCGTGCTACCGCGCCTGCCGGTGATCGACCTCGCCGGTCTGCGCGATCCCGCGGGAGATGCGATCATCGCCCGCGCGCTGGATGACGCCTTTCGCACTGTCGGGTTCTGCTATTTCATCAATACGGGGATCGATCCGGCGCTGCTGGACGGCGTGTTCGCGGCGTCCCGGCGGTTTCATGCCTTGCCGCCCGAGGCCAAGCGCGCGATCGCCATGAACGCGTTCCATCGCGGCTACATGGCGCCCAATACGTCGCTGATCGAGACCTCCTCCGTGGCGCGCGTCACGCGACCGAACGACAGCGAATCCTTCATGCTGATGCACGAGGTGCCGCCGCGCGATCCGCGCTTCGGCACGCCACTCAACGGTCCCAACCAATGGCCGGCGGACCTTCCAGGCTTCCGCGAGGCTGTACTGGCGTACGACACCGCGCTGCGCAACTTCTGCCTGCGCATATTGCAGCCGATGGCCCTCGCCCTGGAGCTGCCGCCCGACGCACTGGCGCCGTATTTCCGCCAGCCGACGACGTTCCTGCGCCTGCTGCACTATCCGCCGCAGTCACCGGATGCGCCGGAGGATGCGTTCGGCTCGGCGCCGCACACCGATTACGGCTGCATCACGATCCTGGCGCAGGACGATGTCGGCGGCCTGGACGTTCGGCCGCGCCATGGCGACTGGATCGCCGCACCGCCGGTCCCCGGCAGCTTCGTCGTCAACGTCGCCGACATGCTGGCGCGCTGGACCAATGACCGCTGGCAATCGACGCCGCATCGGGTGAAGAACCGGTCGGGCGGCGACCGCTACTCCTGCCCGTATTTCTTCGACATGGACCTGGATTGCACGGTGACCTGCCTGGATACGTGCCGCAGCGCCGGCAACCCGGCCCGCTACCAACCGGTTCGTTACGGCAATTACCTGCTGGAGCGGCTCGACCGCAACTATGCCTATCGCAAACCGGCGGGTTGACGCCCTGCCCGCCCCGCCTCGCACCCGCGCCTGGGTTCGCCTGCCCTCTGGCCGCCGGCTCGATTTGCTCGATCCGACGCCGCTCGACTGGGCGGACGAGGACCTGGCGCTCGGCCTGGCACGCACCTATCGCTGGGGCGGTCATTCCGCCTGGAAGCTGCCGTTATCGGTGGCGCAGCACAGCCTGCTGGTGCTGGCGCTGCGCCGAGCCCGCAGTCCCACCGGGCTGTCCGACGCCGCCGCCCGGCGTGAGCTGCTGCACGACGCCGACGAGGGATTGCTCGGCTTCGATCCCATTTCGCCGCTGAAACCGTTCCTCGGCCCGGGCTATGCGGCGCTCGCCGCGCGGCTACAGGCGGCGATCGCGCGGCGCTATGCCCTGGAGAAATGGGGCACCGAGGACCGCCGCGCCCACAAGCGGGCCGACCGTATCGCTGCCGCATCGGAAGCGATCCACGTGGTGGGCTGGAGCCGCGAGGAGGTGCGGCACGTGCTGCGCATTGTCGAACGACCGGTGGCGACCGACCCGCTGGCGACCTGGTTCGATGCGCCGGCGTGGCAGCCCTGGGACGCCGCGCAGGCAGCCGAACGATTTTTGCGCGTGCTGCATTCGCTCTCACGCAATGGCCGCAGCGACAGCGGCTAGAGCATTTTCAGCCTGACTGGGAACGCTGGTCCCCCGTCATTGCGCGTTGACCACCGGCCGGCGGCGGCCGACTCGCGCTGAATGAAACCGCGTCGGCCGCGGACGAGAAAGAGGAGTTAGTTTCTGGCGACGGGTGGGGCCTCGACGATTCCAGTCAGGGTGGAAATGCTCTAACCCAGCGCTTCCACCAGCACCCGCCGCGCCTCGACGATCCGCGGCAACGCCTGCGCCGGCGCAAGATCGAGCGGCGCGGTGATGTTGAGATGCGTCACCCCGGCCGCTTGCAGCCGCTTGCCGGCCGCGACCCATGCCACCGCGCCGCCGTCACCGGCCACCAGCGGTGCACGCACCATCAGCGCCGCAGGATCGCGACCCGCTTCCTGCATGTATTGCCGCAACCGCGGCAGGTCCGGCGTCGGGTCGCCAAGCGACATCCACCCGTCTGCCAGCTTTGCCACACGACGCACCGCCGTCTCGCCCGATTCCGAACCGAACCAGAGTGGGATGCGCGGCAGCGAGCCGCGGTTGATGCCGACCTTGTCGAGCTTGTGGTAGCGGCCGTCGAACGTCACATATGGCTGCGACCACAGCAGCCGCAACACCTCGATCTGCTCTTCGATGCGACGACCGCGATCATGGATGTTCTGGCCCAACGCCTGATACTCGGCGGCGTTCCAACTGACACCCACGCCCAACGCGAAACGGCCGCTGCTGAACAGCGCCAGCTCCGCCGCCTGCTTGGCCACCAGAACGGTGGGCCACGCCGGCAGGATCAGGATGCCGGTGATGAAGCGCAGCCGTTGGGTGACCGCTGCGAGATAGGAGAAGGTTACGAACGGATCATAGAATGGCCCGGCATACTGGCGATCCGGCCGCTGCGGATTGGTGCCCGGCGGTTGTGCCATCACGTGGCCGCTGGTTGAGGTGAAGTCGAACCCCGCGGCTTCCAGCGTCTCGGCATACGCCTTCACTGCGCCGACATCGGCGAACGCCGTGATCGGCAGCGCACTACCATATTGCATCACGCACCCTTCGCTATTCCGGCAGGCTTCCCGTCAGAGCGCCGAGACGGCGGATGGCAGGCAAGCAGCATGACCCGGACATTTCATCGTGCTGCTTCTCATGGCGTATGGCTGGGCTCGGGTAAAGCGTCGGTCTGCTGGTTACTGCGGAGCACCTTCGACACCCCCTACCGCGCCCGGCTCACGGTGTAATCCGCCACCTCCACCAGCGACTGCCGCCAGGGACCGTCGGGAAACACCGCCAGCGCGGCCTTCGCCGCGGCCGCGAACCGCCCTGCCCGTGCCAGTGTCGTGCCGATTGCGCCGCACTCCGCCATCAGGGCCAGCGCTTGCTCCAGGTCGGCCTCCCCCTGCTCGCTCGCCTCGATGGTGCGGCGCCAGAACGCCCGCGCCGCCGCGTCCCCCGCCCCATAGGCCAGCAATACCGGCAGCGTGATCTTGCCCTCGCGGAAGTCGTCGCCGACCGTCTTGCCCAGCGTTGCCTGGTCCGCGGCATAATCCAGCGCGTCATCCACAAGCTGGAAGGCGATGCCGAGGTTCAGGCCGTACTCGGCCAGCGCCGCCTCCTCTGCCTCCGCCCGCTCCGCCACCACGGCACCCACCTGGCAGGCGGCGGCGAACAGCGCGGCGGTCTTGCCCTTGATCACCTCCAGGTAGCGCGCTTCCGGGGTGGACAGGTCGTTCTGCGTCGCCAGTTGCAGCACCTCGCCCTCGGCGATGGTCGCCGCGGCGCGCGACAGGATGGCCAGCACCTTCAGCGAGCCATCCTCCACCATCAACTGGAAGGCGCGAGCGAACAGGAAGTCGCCCACCAGCACGGACGCCTGGTTGCCGAACACCGCATTGGCCGAGGCCATCCCGCGGCGCAGCGCGCTCTCGTCCACCACGTCGTCGTGCAGCAGGGTCGCGGTGTGGATGAACTCGACGCAGGCCGCCAGCGCGACGTGCCGCGCGCCGCCGGCGGGCCCGGGATAGCCGCACAGCCGCGCCGAGGCGAGCGTCAGCAGCGGGCGCAGCCGCTTGCCGCCAGCCGCGACGATATGCGCCGCGAGCTGCGGGATCAGCGCCACCGGGCTGTCCATCCGCGCGACGATGGTCCGGTTGCAGGCGGCCAGGTCGTCGCCGACCAACTCCACCAGCGCGGTCAACGCGTCCTCGTCGGCTACGCGCGGCGCCGGCGCAAAAGCCACGCCTGGTTCGAGCGGGCTGGCGACGTCCAACGTCATTTCCGGGCGGCTTCCTTGTGGGGCACGGGCACCATATCGGCGGCGTTGAAACAGGGTCAAGCCAAGGAGCGGCCGCCGCGGTTGCCATAGCGTCGCGCGTGCCGGCACGATGGCGGCATGCGAGTCGTCGCCATGTCCAACGATCCGGTGCGGCTGTCCTTCCTGACGGCGCTGCTGGCGGATGCCGGGATCGGATCGGTCTTGCTCGACCAGCATATGAGCGCGGTCGAGGGCAGCATCGGCGCCATCCCGCGCCGGCTGATGGTGGCCACCGAGGACTACGCTCGGGCGCGCCGCGTACTGGCCGAGGCGGGGGAAGCGTGGGGCGGACCGGCGTAGGCCTGTCCTGCATAGGCGTCAGGATAAGCGCTCGACAGAGCAAAAACTCACTCCCCCTCCCCTTGTGGGAGGGGGTTGGGGAGAGGGGTTGGGCGGTGCGAGCCTCCGACCAACCCCTCCCCCCAACCCCCTCCCACAAGGGGAGGGGGAGTTGCTTCTTGCCAGGAGCTGCGGGTCGTGGGTGATCGTGTCCCCTGGCGTGGTGTAAGAGCCTGCGCTCGATCACGCGAACTCCGGCGAGGTCTAGCCGGTGTGGTCAGCTTGCGAGGGATGGCAAGCCAACCATCGGAGTATGGCTGAGTG
>Ga0181530_10000552_pt1 | contig 47543 bp, 25 predicted proteins | sample PEATcosm2014_Bin_42_FD_119769 | JGI IMG/M metagenome (GOLD analysis project Ga0181530, IMG submission 119769) | Peatland microbial communities from MTU Mesocosm Facility, Houghton, MI, USA - PEATcosm2014_Bin10_60_metaG | ecosystem: Environmental > Terrestrial > Soil > Wetlands > Peat | place...
ATCGCGGGCTGCGTGAAGTGGTCTTCTGCTCGATGGAGATGGCCGGGCTGAGGCCGTCAATGGAGTCCACGTCGGGCCGTTCCATCTGGTCCAGGAACTGGCGGGCGTAGGCGGAGAGCGTCTCCACGTAGCGGCGCTGGCCCTCGGCGTAAATGGTGTCAAACGCTAGGGATGACTTGCCCGACCCGCTCAGACCGGTGATCACGGTCAGGGTGTTGCGGGGGATCTCCACGTGGATGTTTTTGAGGTTGTGCTGACGAGCCCCGTGGACCGTGATCTTATTAATGGCCATTTAAAAGAATGACTGCGTTGCCCTTGCCCAAAACCTTGGGCACTCTCCCCTGGAAGCTTCAGCAGCGGCAGGACACAGCGCTACTCCGTATCTTAGTTGTTAATCTCGGGAAGCGTCAACGCGGGGTAAAGTGTGCGGTTCGATGACCGAACACTGTTGCGAAATGCTGCATGCGGCGGTGGAGGGCGAGGCGATCGTGCACGCGCCCAAGCAGCAGATGCACGGTCGGATCCTGAACGAAGTGGATTCCGACTACGCGGTGCGTTCGCCGGAGGAGCGGCCGAGCGTGTATCCGATCAACTTTTGCCCGTTCTGCGGCAGAGCGATCTCCAGAACGGTGTGGAACGCGGAAAAGAAAAAATGACAGCAACCGCGGAAACCGTTGATGCTGGCGGGTTTGCGCAACAGTGCTGGGTCTTTGGGCCAGTGGCCGAGGGGCATCTTCAGCCGAATCCGGTCGGCAGGTTAAGGTGGTGGTGGCACGGCATTCAGATCGAGGCCGCGCATTGCAAGAAGGACGGGCCCAAGGGTGAGAACGATCCTGGTTTCATCTACGCTATTCTTAACGGTGGTTCTATCGGTTGGTTTGGGAATTGTTTCTGCTTACGCGGCCATCCACGGCATCCTGCAAGTGTTCGCGCAGCATCCCCGTCCGCAGGAAGAGCCTTTAACCGCTCTCGTCGCCCAGGAAGCCACGCTTCAGCAGTAGCCACCATCCCGTAATCGATCGCAGCCTCTTGCGGGTTGCGACTCCGATCAGCGCGCGTCCGGCGGCGGATTGCCTGGCTGTTGCATCCTGCGGAGTTGTTCCAGCAACTGCTCCGGACTCTTGACCTGCTGGCCCCCTTCGCCAGAGGCAGGAGGTGGTCCGCCCACCTGGTCCGGCGGCTGCTGCGGCGCGAACGGACGCGGCCCCGGCGAGGCCTGCTGGGCGGCGGGCTGGGCCGGAGGAGTCGCGGGCTGGGGAGGAGATGGCTCATCCTCGGATTCCTCATCGTCTACCTGCGGAGGCATGGCTGCACGCACCGACGGAGGCTGAGCCATGGCCGCTCCCGCGCTGGGCGAGGACTGGTTCGCGGTCAGGATGATGCTGCGCACGGAATTGGGATCGCCGTCGGAGCCGACCAGGATGTAATCGAAGCGCGGACCGGTCAGCAGGTCGGAAAGCACCTCACGCGGCGTTGCCGGACCGATGCGCGCGGCCACCCGTTCGCGGGTCAGTTGGGCCGGCGCGTCCACGGTGGCGCCAGTGCGCGTCGACACCGCGTGCAGAATGTCGGAGAGCGTGGAATTGCTGGCCACGATGCTCAGCAGGCCGTTGCGGTACGTAACCTGCGGCGGCGTCGGGGGCATCTGCTCGGGAGTCAGCGGCGCCGGCGGCGGTAGCGGCTGCGTCTGGGGCGCCGGAGCCGCAGGCGGCTTGGATGTCGCGTGCTTGCGTGGCTTCGCCGTCGCCACCTTGCTCGCCGGTGCGCCCGGCTTCGGGGCGGCCATCGTCTGCGCCGCGGAACACGCCGGCAAGAACAGCAGCGAGGTTGCGACTACCGCGGCTTTGCTCCAGAAAAGGGTCATCCCAGCCACACCTTTGGAAACGCGCTCTCTGCCTTGATTGTACCCTAGCGGCTGCAGCCTCCGGTTACACGGATGGACAATACTGACATCGGACGTCAACCCTCCGGCATCCATTTACAATAGCTTTACATTTGAGCGAGATGGCCATGTTCCGCAATCAGAAGCGCGGTAATCACAAGCCCCTGGCGCTGCTGTTCCTGCTATTAGCTCTGGTGCTGCCGCGGGCCATGGCCGAGACTTGTTTGTCCGCCTCCGAGATGGATGAGCCTACGCGCTCGGCGCTGGAGCGTACCGCACGCCAGTTCTTCGATTACGCCTCGCAGGGAGACGTCTTCGACCTGAAACAGGCGGCCATCGCCAGCCTGGCCGCGAATTTTGCCAGCATCGAGGGGGTGGTGGTCGATCAGAAGCCGATTTACGCCGGGGCCCAGCCCACGGTGCGCGCCTCCTATCTGCTGGAGGCTCCCAGCGGCACTCCCCTGGCGCGAGCGGAATTCCTATGTGGCGTGTGGGCGACCTCGAGCTGGGCCAGCTTCGCCATCAACAACCTGCCACCCGGCCACTACGGGGTGGTGATTCAGGATCTCAGCTCGCGCAAGGGAAAGTTCGCCCTCACCCTGGTGCTGAGGCAGGAGGGAGGGGCGTGGAAGCTGGCCGGCTATTACAGCAAGCCGGAAGAGATCGGCGGCCACGACAGTCAATGGTTCCTGACCAAGGCGCGGGAGTACAAGACCAAGGGCGCCAACCTCAACGCCTGGTTCTACTACCTGACGGCCTGGGACCTGGCGGCGCCGGTGGACTTCATGAGCACGCGCGCGCTGGACAAGCTCGGCGACGAGATGGACAGCGTGCGTCCCTCCGACCTGCCCAGCAGCGATCATCCGCTGTCGCTCGCGGCCGGCGGCGGCCGCAGCTACCAGGTGATCTATCTGTCCGCGCTGCCCGCGGGGAATGACCTGCACCTGCTGGTGAAATACCGCATGTCGGACGTCTCCAACACCCAGCACACGTTCGACGAGAACATGGCGGTGATCCGCGCCATCGTCGGACGCTATCCCGAGGTCCGCGAGGCTTTCGCGGGAGTGGTAGCGCGGGCGACTGAGCCTTCCGGACGAGATTACGGGACGCTGCTGGCGATGAAGGACGTGAAGTAGCGTTTCACGTCTCCCGTTGGGACGGCAGAATCAATGCACCAAAAGCCCGGTAGCGGCCACGACCACGCCTAGCGCCGCGAACACCATCCCCATCATCCAGTAGCTGCGGCTGGTGGTCAGCAGCGTGATCGACGTCACCACCAGGGCGATCTCCAGAAACACCTCGCCCAGGTTGAAGCGGTTGGCCTTGTGGCCGGCGAGCGCGACTTCCTGCTCGAGTTTGCGGGCTTCGGTCTCGATTTCTTTCTGCTCGTCGCGATAGCGCTCGGCCAGGTGCGTGTACTTCTCCCGGGCTTGGTCCGCCTTGGCCGCGTCCTTGGATGCCATGATGGACATCAGATCCGCGAAGATCTCGTAATTGTGGCGGCGGAGGTTCTTGGCCTGGTAGAACGCCCACTGGTCGCTGGCTTTGGCCTGGGCCAGCACCTCCTCGGTGTGGGCGCGATGGCCAAGCAGCGACACAATGGCAAGCAGCACGGCAACAACCGCCATGGTCAGGCTGACCGGCTTCAGACTGGGGTTGTGCCGCGCTTCCTCGGCTTGTTCGTGCATTTCGTGGATATCGCCTTCAGGCATGCGGAGAGGATACCAGAGCGCTCACGCCGCGTCGCCGGATTCCGCCTTCCGGGCTTCCTGCAGCGCCGAGCGCGGTTCGACGAAGACGCACTCGCGCGCCTTCTTGTCGGTGCGCAGTCCTTCATAGACAGGGGCGCGCATCTTCAGGCCGCCGCCCTCGGTCTCGTGGGTCCACTCGGTAAACTTGATCTCGGCCACCAGTTCGGGCTTCACCCAGTACATGCCGCGCCCGGTCTGCACCTGGCCGTGAAAGGGATTGCGGCTGGTCTTGAGCTTCTGCAGCCGCCGCCACATGTCGGCGTGCGACGCCTCGGTGAATCCGCTGCCCGCCTGGCCGACGTGGATCAGCCGCCGCTGGCCGTCATAGAGCCCCAGGATCACGGAACCGAAGTGCTCGCGGCTGCCCTTGGGATCGGTGTAGCCGCCGATCACGCACTCCTGGCGCTGGGTGATCTTCATCTTCAGCCACTCGCGGCTGCGCTTCTGGATGTACCAACTCCGGCGGCGTTTGGCGACGATGCCTTCCAGTTGCTTCCCGGCGGCGGCCTGGAACAGAGCGGTGCCTTGGCCGAGGTGGTGATCGGAGTAACGGAGGATGTCGCCCGCGGCCACGATCCCGGCCAGCAACTTCTTGCGCTTTTCCAGTTCAACTTTGAAGAGCGAGTAGCCGTCGAGGTAGAGCAGGTCGAAGGCGTAGTACAGGATTGGGATCGAAGAGTTGCGGGCCCTGCGCCGGCCGGGCTCGCGGAACCCGCTGCGCTGCTGCATCAGGCTGAACGAGGCGCGCCCCTGTTCGTCCAGGGCGACGATCTCGCCATCGAGAATGGCAGTGCGCGCGCGCACGTGCTCCGCGAGGTCCTTCAGTTCCGGATACTCGGCGGTCAGGTCGTTCTGGTTGCGCGAGACCAGCCGGACCTTGCCCTCGTCGATAAAAGCCACCGCGCGATAGCCGTCCCACTTGATCTCGAAGAACCACTCGTCGTCATCGAAGGGCTTGTCCACCAGCGTCGCCAGCATGGGGTGGATGACGGACGGCATCGGCTCTTCCACCGCACCGGGAATGTTCAACGCAGGGGACGCAGAGGAGGCGGAGAAATTCCTTTTCTTTTCTTTGCTACCTTTGGACGTGTCCCGCGCGGGGGCTGGCTTGCCTGCTTCTTTCTTTTTCTCTCTGCCCTCTGCGTTCTCTGCGTTTTTCTTCTTCCGTGCCCTCGTGAGCGTGTCGGCGAGCCAGGCGTTCTTGGTGGTCCTTGATACGGCGCGGCTGCTCTGCCACTCCGCCGAGCCGGCGTCGGAGGCGATCTGGTCGAGCGAGCGCTGGGTCAGCACCGAGTAGTCGTAGTCGTCGATGTTGTAGCCGGGCACGACGTTCTGGTCGCGATGCTTGATGAGCAACCACTCTGTCCCCTTGCTGCCCGGACGCCGCGAACGCATGCGCGCCAGCACGAAACTGCCCTGGAGCTTCTTCCCGTCGAGGCGGAACTTGAGATCCCCTTTGGCCAACATTTCCGAGGCGTTGCCCTCGGCTTCCCAGGTGCCGATATCCCACACCATCACCGTCCCCGCGCCGTAGTTGCCGGGGGGGATGATGCCTTCGAAATCCAGGTATGAAACCGGGTGATCCTCCACCTGCATGGCCAGGCGCTTGTCGGCGGGGTCGAGCGACGGTCCCTTGGGGACAGCCCACGACTTGAGGACTCCTTCCATCTCCAGGCGAAAATCGTAGTGCAGGCGCGTCGCCCGGTGTTTCTGCACCACGAAACGATGCTGCGATGGCTTCTCCACCTTCGCGGGAGGCTCCGGCGTCTGCTCGAAGCGTCGTTTGCGCTTGTATTCCTCGAGGGCCATGCCAGCTTAGATGAGGCGACTGGGCCGGCGGTTCCGGCGGTTTTGGCTACCCAAGCTGCTGAATTTGCTTGATTTCCTGCTTCTTTGATGTACCCTGATGCGGCGCGACACCCCAAAGTTGAATAGGATACCGAACGAGCCCGTTTACGGGCGCTTTCGCAGGATGAGCCTCCCCCTGAAGTCCAACCTGCAGAGCTCATTCCAATCGAGATGGGCCCTGGGCTATAGGTGTGCGATGCGATTGCTCGCAGTCCTTTGGTGCAGCATGGTTCTGCTGGTGACGATGGTCGCCCAGAATCCTCCTCCTCCGTCTTCCAGTGACAACGGCCAGCCGCAGAATCCGCTCCAGACGCAACCTGCGACCCAGGCCGAGCAACCGCCCAAACCGAGCGCTTCGACCTTCGAGCTGGGCAACGCGGCCGGCGCCGGTCAGGACCAGGAACTGGGAGAAGTGCGGCTGATGACCCGTTACACCCAGCTCAACGGCGACGTCACCAAATCGTTCTACGTCCCGGGCGAGAACAATCTGGCGGAATTCAACTACTTCTACGACCACGGGTTCATGGGGACGCGGCGGCTGCAATTCCTCACCATGTTCCGTGCCACCGACGACAAGAGCATCGACCCCGAGCACAATAGCCTGCAGAAGGGCTTCCTCCGCATCTACGGCCCGCGCGACGAGTACATCATTGGTGACGCCCTGGTTAACTTTTCGACGCTCTCCTTCAACCAGAACATCCGTGGCGTGGATACTTCCTGGAAGCTGGGCGATAGCTGGAAGCTGACCACCGTGGGCGGCGTGTACATCGACCGCTGGGGCTCGATCTGGAATTACAACATCCTCGGCCGGCCCTATCTGGCCACGGTGGCGGGCAGCCGCCTGGAATACAAACCCACCAAGCGTGCCGTCCTGGGATTCAACTTCTCCTATAGCAAGGACAATCCCGGCACCCTGCCGCTGCCCTGCGATCCCACTCAGCCCAACCAGGGCGCCTGCCTGATCGGCGCGCCGCCGGATCCGGCGGAGAACAAAGTCGGCAGCGTCGATCTGAAACTGCAGTTCCCCTGGGGCCTGCGCCTGAACGCCGAGTACGCCTACTCGTTCACCAACTTCGATACCCGCACTCCGTTCGGGGGCGCTCCGCTGCCGTGCCAGTTGAACACGCCGCCTTGCGACACCCGCGCGCCGCTGGCCGGCTTCGGGACGCAAGGCGACTGGGGAGCCCGCGCCGAAGCCACGTACCGCTGGCACAAGCTGACGCTGCGCGCCTCCTTAGTGCGCTACGAGCCCAACTTTGCTTCCATGAACGCCCGCCAGATCAGCGACCTGCAGGACGACATCTTTCGCGCCACCTACGACCTGACGCATTTCCTGACTCTGGACGGCACCCTCCGCCGCTCCAATAACAACCTGCGCGGGCAACTCACCAATGCTCGCCCGGGTTGCGTTGATCCCACCACCTGCGATCCCACCGGCTATGAAACCGTCCTGTGGGGACCGGAGATGCACTTCATCCTGCACGACCTCGGCTTCTACCGGCGCGCGGTGCTGGAGTTCGGCTATCGCGACCGCGAGGTGCGGGGCACGCGGCCGACGCCAGCGAATTGCGTGGCCACCCAGCCCACGGAGAGCACCACCACCTGCATCGACCAGTTCGTGCGTATGCCCTTTGCCGAACTCACCGTGCCCTACCACCGTACCTACGCCACCCTGGGTTACGAACTGCGGCACATGGTGGACAATATCGACCCCACCCAGAGCTCGCAAACCCATCGCGTCTACGCCTCGCTGCGCGGGCTCTACGAGCTGGGCGGCTGGCACATCAATCCCAACTTCCGCTTTGAACTCGAGCGCCAGAGCCACCGGCCGAACCTGAACCTGGGTGCGTGCGATCCGCTGGCGGGACTCGCCGATCCCTGCCTGCTGACCTACGACTCCAACCGCCTGGACACGGCGGCGGTCCTGGTGGAGGCGCCGCGCTGGTTCATCATGGAAGCGGCCTACCGCGCCACCACCGCCACCATCTTCGGGCCCTCGGGCTATAACCGTCCGTCGTACCGCGCGGCGCTCACCTACAAATTCCGCAATGACGAGAACACGCTCTTGATCTTCTCGTTTTATCGCGCCAATTACTTCTACCTGACGCCTCCCACCCTGACGCCCATCACCGATTACGACGAGCGCCAGTTGGGGGTGTCGTTCGTGTACAAGTTCGGCAAGCGCCGCTGAGGAGCCGGTGGACCAGGGGCACGCAAAGCGGGCATGGCACTGGAAGACGGCGCTGAAGCGCCTGTCGCTGGGGCGCACGGATCTGCTCATCTCGGTCTTGGTGACGCTGGCCGGCCTGCTGGTGTTCTGGCGGGTGGAGATCGTGGGCGCCAACCGCGGCGCGCTTTCGCTGCTGCAGACGGTCGAATTGCGTTCGCTCGATACCCGCTTCAAGGTGCGCGGCCCGCGTCCGCACGATCCGCGCATCGTCATCGTGGCCATCGACGAGAACACCTTGCGCAAGCTGGGCGCGTTCCCGGTGGCGCGCGACGCCTATGCCCGGCTCATCGCCCGGCTGCACGCCGGCGGGGCCCGCATCATCGCTTTCGACGCCGACTTCCCCACCCCCGAGAAGAACGCCGCTCTCGACGCGCTGCAGCGGTTGCTGGCGGAGATGGGAAAAGATCCCGCGGCGCGGGAGAAGATCCGCGCCCTCGAGCGCACCAGCGACAACGACGCCATCTTCGCCGCCGCGATGAAGAACGCCGGCAACGTCATCCTGGGGCACATCTTCCTCGACCGCGAACGCACCGAGGGTACCGATCCCAAGGCGGCGCAGGATTACTACGACCTGGTTTCCCTGCAGGCCTTCCCGCAGGTTCGCAAGGTGACCAGGAACGGCCGCGATTTCGACATGAAGGCGGCCTGGCCCGGCGACGTGGAGTGGGGCATCGAACCCAACATCCGCCTGCTGGCCGAAGCCGCCAGGACGTATGGCTTCTTCAATGCCACCCCCGATGCCGACGGCATCTACCGCCGCGAGCCGCTCATCGTCCGCTACCAGGACCAGGATTATTTCCCCTCGCTCTCCTTCCAGGCGGTGAAGGAGTTCGAACAGATCTCCGACCAGGACACCATCGCCTTCATGTCGGAGAACGGCCTGGAGAGCATCCAGCTCGGGCGCCACGTCTTCCGCACCGAGCGCAACGGCACGGTAATCATCAACTATGCGGGACCGTACAGGACGTATCCGCAGTATTCGATGGCGGAGGTGATCAGCGGCGCGGTTCCGGCGGAGGCCTATCGCGACAAGATCGTGCTGGTCGGGGCCACCGCGCTCGGCATCGGCGACCTGCGCGCCACGCCCTTCGAATCCGCTGCCATGGGCGTGGAGGTCCACGCCAACACCATCGACAACCTGCTCCACATCAGCCAGTCCGGCCGCAGCTTCCTGCGCCGCGGACTCACCCAGGAGATGGTGGACCTGGGCTTTATCCTGGCGCTGGGCATGGGCATGGGCGCGGTCTTCGCCCACAGCAAACCGCTGTTCTCGACCATATCGGCCCTGCTGGCGCTGCTGGTCTTTGCCACAGCGGTTTACGAAAGCTTCAAGCATTTGGGCTGGTGGCTGTTGTTCGTTCTGCCGGCAGGCGTGCTGATCGCCAACTATGCCGGCGTTACCAGCTTCCGCATGATTTTCGAGGAGCGCGAGAAGCGCAAGATCCGCAAGACGTTCTCGCAATATGTCTCGCCCGGCGTCATCAGCCTGATCGAGCAGGACCCCAAGAAATACTTCCGCCGCGGCGGCGAGCTCAAAGAGCTGAGCATCATGTTCACCGACATCCGGTCGTTCACCACCATTGCGGAGGGCATGAGCCCGGACGAGCTGGTGTTTCTGCTCAATGAGTATCTCGGCGAGATGACCGATATCCTGTTCAAGCGCTGGGGCACGCTCGACAAATACATCGGCGACGCCCTGATGGCGTTCTGGGGCTCACCCTACCCGCAGGAGGACCACGCCGAGCGCGCCTGCGCCTGTGCCCTCGACATGCAGGCGCGGCTCCAGGAGCTGAACCGCAAGTGGGAGTCGGAGGGGCGGAAGCCGCTTACCATCGGCATCGGCATCAACACCGGCGTGGTGAACGTCGGCAACATGGGCTCGGACCGGCGCCTGGCCTGGACGGTGATGGGCGATGCCGTGAACCTAGCGTCGCGCCTGGAAGGCCTGAACAAGGAGTACCACACCGGGATCATCATCAGCGAAGTCACCTGGCGCGAAGTGAGCCCGCAATTCGTGTGCCGCGAATTGGACTACACCCGCGTCAAGGGCAAGCTCCAGCCGGTGAGCCTTTATGAGCTGCTGGCGTTTGCCTCCGAGGCCCCGCGCTATGCCGACCTGCTGGCGCAGTTCGCGGCCGCGCTGGGCGCTTATCGCCGGCGCCACTGGGACGAGGCGATCGAAAGCTTTGAGGCGCTGCTGGCGCGCTATCCCGACGACGGGCCTTCGCACGAGCTGCTCAAGCGCTCGCACGAATACCGCCGCGAGGGGCCGGCGGCGGACTGGGATGGCGTGTACGTGATGAAAACCAAGTGAGCCGCAACCCTCACCTGGTTCAAGCCAGTTGTGCGTGGAGAACGATGACATGGGGACAAAGACAAAAAAGATGAGCGATCGCATTGTCTGGGGCGCGGTGGCGGCACTGTTGCTGGCAGTCGGTGCTCAAGCAGCGCCGCCTGATGCCCCGGTCCCGGCACCGAAGGCCGGCAGCGTCACCGCGCTGTTGCCCACGGCGAACATTGTGCGCGGTCCCGCCAAGCAGGAAGTTACAGCGGTCGCCAAGAAGGGCGACGACGTAGTGTGGAACGACGTGGTCCGCACCGACAAGGGCGGCCGCGCGCGCATCACCCTGCTGGACCAGTCCATCCTCTCCGTGGGCTCGCAGGCGGAATTGCGCATCGTCAAACACGACGCCAAGTCGCAGCAGACCTCCATCGAAGTCGGCTACGGCCGCGTGCGCGCCGAGGTTGCGCCCGTCACCCAGCAGGGCGGGAGTTTCGAGATCAAGACTCCCACCGCGGTCGCCGGCGTGATCGGCACCACATTCGGCATCGACTCCTCCATCGGCACTACCACGTTTCTCTGCGTCTCGGGAACCGTGATGGTGGGCAGCAACCAACCCACCATCCCCGGCAGGGTGCCCTGCACGGCGGGCATGGCGGCCGTGGTAAGCGCCGGCAAGGCCCCGACGACGCGTCCGGCGACGCAACAGGAAATCCAGCGGTTGGTCCAGGACACCGAGCCGGCGGTGATCAGCGCCATGAATCCCAGCTCGCTGTTGCCCGGAGCCACCGCCGACGCGGCCATCACCGGCACCCAACTGGGCAACGTCAGCGCGGTGAGTTCTTCCTCGCCTTCCGTTACCGCCACGCTGAATGCGGGCGGCACCGCCACCAGCGTCAGCGTGCACCTGGTGGTCGCCGCCAACGCCACCCCGGGACCGGTGACGCTCACCCTCAGCAAGCCAAGCGGAGTGAATGCGGCGGCCGTATTCACCGTCTCGCCTTCGCAGGGCGCTGCCGCGGCAGGAGGTTCGCCCAGCATCCAAGGCCTCTCCATCACCACCGCGCCCTCGATCGGCGGGGTCTCGGTGACCATCACCGGCGCCAATTTCGATGCCAACACCAAAGTCATGTTCGGCAGCGTGGCCTCCTCGAATGTTACCTTCGTCAGCCCGACGCAACTCACCGTGATCGTGCCTCCCGAGAACCCCGGCACCGTGGACCTCACCGTGGTGACCGGAGGCGGCATGAGCACGACGTTCCCAGGCTTCAACTTCAGCGGGCCGGTGGCCGCCATCACACCCCAGGAAATCACCGTGAATCCGGGCGCGCCCTTGACGCTGGACGGCAGCCAGTCTTCGGACACCCTGGCGGGCGCTACCCTGAGCTACAGTTGGACGCTTTGCAGCCTGGGCTTCAAGCCGCCGCAGGCCGGCGTCTCCGTGTCTGCGACGAGTGCTCCCATCTGCAACCCCGCGGTCGGAACCGTCGCCGGTACCGATACCATGTTTGCTACCACCCCGCCCGTCGTCCCTGGCCAGTACTTTGCCCGGCTCCAGGTCACCGACAACCTGGGCGCCAGCGCCGTCTTCTTCAGTGCTGTGACCGTGAACCAGCCGAACTACCTCGATCCTCTTTCCTGCACTCTCTTGCTGGCCCAGGCCTTTTCTACGCTGCAGACCGGGTCAGCCACGGGGAGTGGCTGCGGCAGCGGCGGCCCGGCGACGGTGCTGGGGTTTTTCGACCCAAACTACTCGGGGCTGACGACGCTGCAGCAAGCGCTGCAGATCGCGTTCCCCGCGTACAGCAGTATGCAAGCGCACCTGGTGGGTCCGCAGGCGAGCACCAGCGGAAATCTCTCGATTGTGACGGCCAACTGGGAGTTGATCTATACCCTCAAGAACGATCCCGCATGCGCGCACACGACGCCCTGCCAGCCGCCGTCGTACCCCTCCTCGCTCGGAAGTGTGACGACTGTCTGGACGCTTACTCCGGGTGTGGGCTGGGCCGTAACGGACTTCCGCTACCAAAACGGGTTCACGCAGGGGACGCTGCCGGCCGTTCCCGTCCCCACCAATTCGCTGCCCGACTTGCAGGTGAGCGCAGTGGTTCGTACCGCAGCCCAGACGTTTCAGGCCACCGTGCAGAACACCGGTTCTGCCGCCAGCGGGCCGACGACCGTGCACTTTGTCCTGAACAATCCGACTGCGTCTGGCTCCGCGGCCCTCATAGGAACGGCAGACGGCAACCTGGATGCTATCCCAGCCAACGGAAGTGGCACCGCGACCGCAACGATCAATCTCTCCTCGCTCACCCAAAGCATCACCGCACAGATTACTGCCACTGTGAATCCAAATTGCACGATGCAGGAAAGCAATTGCGCCAACAACACGTCGACGTTCAACGTGGACCTTGTGCCCTTGACGGTGCCGCTGCCGGATCTCACCATCACGGCTGTCTCGGTGGCAGGCGAGAGCACGCCGCCGTTTGTGATCGGGCCCGGCACGCAGACTTTCCAGGCGACCGTGAGCAACATCGGCGTTGGAGCGCTGACATCGCCCGCGACCGTAAGTTTTGTGGTGACCGACACGCACGGCAACACCCTATTTTCGGCCAATGGCACGGTGCCCGCCCTCGCGGCAGGCGCCAGCGCGCCAGTCGCCGTTAATATCGTGATTCCTACTACCATTTCTCAGGGCACGAATGCGCTGTTGACAGTCACGGTGAACCCGGGTTGCGCAATTCAAGAGAGCAACTGCACCAACAACAGCACTGGCAATCTGGCGGTCGTGCTTGGCGTTCCACCGGCCATCATCGTGACCTCGTCGGCCCAGAACACGGTCAATACCAACCCTGTCGAACTGAACGGGCCCCTCACGGACGCGCTGACGCTCACGGCTACGCGCTCCGACGGTATCACCACCGGTTGTTCGCCTAATCCGTGCTCCGTCACCCTGACGCTCACCGGGTCACAGGTCACGAGCACTCCGCCGCAACTCACCTCGATTCCCTACGGCTCCCCCCAACCGGTGGACTTCGCCGCTGCCATCGATGCCAGCGGAAACGTGACCACGGGGCCTGCCAGCGTGACGGTGACGCCATCTAACGCAACGCCGCCTGCCGGTACGCAGCCGACGTCGCTCTTCTTCAACACCGGCGACCTCAACCTCAGCTTGCCGAGCGGGACGATCTGCATCCCGATCGGGACCGGGAACCTGGCCCCGCTTCCCTCATTCAGCATCAATGCGCTCAGCGGCTTCAATGTACCCACCGTCAATTGGCAGTGGGCTGGCTTGAGCGGGGTCACGGTAAACCAGGCGAGCGGCACCGCCAACCTGTCCGGCACCGCGTACGCCCTGCCCGCCTTCACCTTTACCGTCACCACCCCAGGCACGCCGACGTTCCTGTTTGCGGTCACCGTCACGAACTCCCAGGGGTCGGCCACCAAGGTGTTCTCGCTGAATTTCAATCTGAGCGCCACCCCGTGCGCTGGCGCGGCGTTGCGCTTAGGCGGCGGGGGCGGCGTTACCGGCACATGGTCGCGGGGCGCGCTCGGCGGCGGCATGGCCAAGGCTGGCAGTCCAACCGGCCCGCTTCCTGACCTGCAGATCAATGCCGCCAGCGTCTCCTTCTCGCCTTCCATCCCCAAGCCCGGAGACACGGTGGCGGTGCGCTTCCGCGTGACCAACGCCGGCAACGCCGACGCCCAGCATGTGCCCATCGCGCTGGTGGTCAGCGGCGTGGCCGTTGCCTCCGAAACCTTCGATATCCGCGCCGGCGCCAGCACTCTGGCCGCGCTCGAGTGGCCGGACGCGCACACCGCCTCCAGCAGCGGCTCGCTGCAAGCCGCGGTGGTCGTCGACCCGAACCACACCGTCGTCGAGAAGAGCACGCTGGGGAAATCGGCGCCGCTGGTGCATTTCGCGTGGCTGCCCGGTCCGGAAGCGCAGACCGGCGCGCAATTCGCCGCCGCACAGCGCGCCACGCTCGAGGTGGCCGACGGAGGCTGTGTTGGCTTCCGCTTCGCCTCCGGCGCGGGCTCGGCCTGCGGCGCCGCCGACGTCGAGATTTCGGTCGAGCAAATGGCCAGCGGGCGCTTTACGCTGGCGGCGCAGATCGGCATCGCCGACCTGGGGCCGGCATTTGGCGGAGGCAAGCTGGCGGTGGTGCAGTACCAGCCGGAAGTTTCGGCGGTCGCCGGCCACAGCTACGCCGTGCAACTGCGAGGAGGCCAGACGGGCATCCTGCGCTTGATGGCGATCCGCAATCCCGGGCAAACCGGCGCCAAATCACGGCAGGTGTTCGGCGCTAGTAAAGTGGCGGGTAGCGTGGGTACCGGCCAGACCAGCGGTCCGGTCGAGACCGGGGATGTCTCCGGCGTCCGCACCCAGAGCCAATCCAAGGCGTACTTCGATGTGAGCTACCAGACGCAGTAGAGCGCTGTCGGGTGCGCTACAGAGGTGAAAGCTCCCGCAAGATTCAGGGGCTTAGGAGCCTGTGTCGCAACTCGCCGAGCGTTGTGGAAGTGGAGCACGAGCCCCTTCTAGCGCGCGAAGCGCGCGGTAGAACGTAGCCCACAGCGTAAGCTGTGGGGCCAAAGTGGGACAAAAGCACAGCCCGCGAAGCGGGCGAAAGAGCTGCGACACAGACTCTTTAATCTCTTTAAGCCCCTGACATCCCAATCCAGTCCCGGAGCTCAATGATGCGCGCCATCTACCTGGGAGATTCTTATGATGTCGTGAAGCGCTTTTGGTCCGAGAGCCTTCGGCTAATTGCGCCGCTCGTTGCGCACTCCACGTTTGTGCCGCAGGCGCTCCGGGTTGAGTACACCGCCCTAACCTCCATTCCAATTCTGTACTCACGTCCCAACCATCCATTTGGCGTGCTGTTCGATCCGGACATAGGAATACCACTTCCTGACAAGTTCATGGAGGGCGCGACGGTTTCATACGCCCCGTTGCTCTTCATAGTCCGGACTAATGCCGAACTGCATCCGGACTATATGATCTGTTTCGACCAGAGCCATCACCGGCGTCATAAATTGAGCAAAGAAGGACAAAGAGAGGCCAAAAGGGAGTTTCTCCGCGAAAAGGGGATTCTCTCCTTCTGCTACGTCTCCCATGCCCCGTTTCTCTTCATGTCGCAAAGCGCCGAGACTCTCGCTGCCATTGGTGATCGGCTGATGTCGCTTGGCGTTCCCGGGTGCCGCTTCGAACCAAATGCTGAAGGAGCATAATCATCGTGAAAAGCGTGGGCACCCTATACAGGGGCTAGAAGCCCGGAAGGAATGCTGCGAGTTGCCCCTGCCTGACGGGCGGGGCTTCCACCGGAGCCTGTCGTCAGCACGCTCCGTGCCTCCGTGGTGAACCCGACTTACTGCACCGTGAACGTCGCCGTCGTCGTGTGCTGCAGGCTGCCGTTCGCCGTTCCCACGACGGTGACGGTGAACGTGCCTACGGGGGTGCCGTTCTGTGGCGGGGGCGTAGTGCCCATGCTGCCGCCACCGCAGGAGACTAGGAGCAGCATCATCCCCAAGAGCAGCAGGAGCATCAGCGCTGCCGCGCGCTTGCGCGAGCGCCGGCGCAGGCCCAAGCCCATCAGGGCGATGGCGGGCAGCGGCATCCACAGCGTGTAAAGCGGCGCCGGGTTGCGGTGGCGGAGGGGAGCCAGCGCCGCCGCCGTGCGCGGCGCGGTAGTGATCGTGAGCGTCGCCGCCGCGCCGCCGGCATTCACGGAGGTGGTGGAGAAGTTGCACTGCGCGCCCTGCGGGAGGCCCAGGCAGGCGAGCGCGATCGCAGGCGGGAAGGGCCCGAACTGCGGGCTGGCCGTCACGCTGAAGCCCACCGAGGCGCCGGCGCTGATGGTGGTCGGGCCCGCGGCCACCGCGGCCATCGAGAAGTCGGTAACGATGATGTTCTGGATGGCTGGCGCGGAATTGGCTTCGCCGTCGTTCACCACCAGCGTGACGCTGTTGCCGCCCGGCGGCATGGTGACCGTCGGGTTGACGCCGGTGGCCACGCCATTGCCCTCGGGGAACGGCCCCATCCAGCGGTAAGTAAGCGGATCATTGTCTGCGTCGAAGGAAGCAGACCCGTTGAGCGTTACTTTCGCTCCCTGGGCGCTGGTAGCGACCGTGGAGAGATCCAGGCCTGCCTTCGCTTCCGGAACGTGGTTGATCGGCTCGAACAGTGCGAAGGGCGAGAGCGAAGTCACGCGCGCGACGGCGTATGCCACGGCCGGGTTGATGGCGACCGTGCGGTCCACCCAGCCGCCGTTCTCCGAGTGGAACAGGCGAACCTTCGCGGGGTGATGGAAGGTGGCGGCATTGAAGCCCAGCGCTACGCCGATGGTGCCCGCGTATCCGGCGGTGGTAGCGAGGTTGTAGAAGACGGCAGGCGTGCCGGCGCGGAATCCCGCGGGCGGCGCCGGCCCGCTGGCCGCGCTGGCCAGCGTGGTAGTTCCGCCGCGGGTTACGTCGGCGAAGGTCAGGACGGCGGGCGACGCGCCGGAGGCGCTGTCCATCGGCTGCACCGCGACATCGGAGCCGGTCACCGTGTTGCCGCCGGGCGCCAGCCGCTGCACCGTCAGGGTGTGGTTGCTGGGGTTCGGGTTGGGGACTGGCGACGTGACGCCAATGGCATTGAGGTCCCAGCCCGCTCCCGTCAGGTTCACCGTGATCGTAACCGTGACGCTCGCGCCGTTGTTCAACACCGCCAGCGTGCAGTTGAGGCTGGTCGCGCTCGGCGCCGGGCAAGTCATGGTATCGGAGCTGGCGGAGACGAAGCCGGCATTGCCGGTGAGCTGATCCGTCAGGGTGACTGAGGTGGCGGCCGAAGGACCGTTGTTGGTGATGGTGACGGTGTAACTGATCGTCGTGCCGGTAGCGTCCGGAGGCGGGATGACGGCCACCGTAGGCACCAGAGCGGCCGCAGCCGCCACGATGTTGGTCACGTCGTTGGCGGTGTCGTTGGCGGTGTTCACTTCGCCGCCGCCGGAGACCGTGGCTGTGTTGGTGACCTGCCCGAGAGTGGCGTTTGCCGCGACCGTGACCGTCAGCGTGATGGCATCATAGCTGGCGCCCGCGGCCAGGGAATCGCTGCGGGTGCAGCTCAACGGCTGCAGCGTGCATACCCAGTTCGAGTCGCCCGTGCCGCTGATGGCCGTGGCCGTGAGCCCAATCGGCAATGTATCGTTCACCGTGACGGTGCCGGTCGTCGCGCCGGTACCGCTGTTGGTCACGGTGATGGTGTAAGTCGCGCCGGTCTGTCCCTGCGCGAAGGGGTCGTTGTGGGTCTTGATGATGGTCAGGTCGGGGTTCAGGACGGCGATATTCGTCAGGACCGTCGCCGTGTTGTTCCCCAGGTTCAAGTCCTGGTTATTCGGGACGGAAACCACGGCGGTGTCGGTTGCCGTGCCGGAGGCCGTCGTCGGGATGCCGGCCTGAATGGTTATGATCGCATTCGATCCATTGGCCAGCGACCCCACGTTGCAGGTCACGACCACGGGCTGTCCCGCCGGTGAGCAGATATTGCTGGGCGTGGCGGAAACGAATGTGAAGCCCGCCGGCAATGTGTCCGTGACGGTCACACCCGTCGCCGTATTGGGCCCGAGATTGGTCGCGGTAAGTGTGTAGGTGATGGTGCTGCCCGTCGCGGCGGCCTGGGGCCCGTTCGCGCTGATCGCCAGATCCGCGGACGACTGCACCGTGCCGCCTCTCACCTGGAACAGGTAGCGTCCGGGCTGGGTGCTGTTCAGGTCGTTGTAGATCAGACCGGTGGTGGTGTTCGTGTCCAGGAACGAGCCTGGGACGCCGGATCCCGGCAGTTCGAAGAATGAACCTGCTGTCTGGGAGCCATTGGAGTAGCCGACGCGGGCCGATGAGCCGCCCAGCCCGCCCGTGCCACCGCTGGCGTCGCCGGTTTCCCACTGGATCTGGTCGTAATTGAATTCAATATCGAAGTCCCCCGAGCCCACGTCGGAGCGGTCCACCAGAATCACCTGAAACAGGTCAAGCAGGGTGGCGGGTCCTTCGCCGAAGTATTCGACGTTGGGCCAGTTCACGCCGAAGGCCGGGCGGCCGTTCACCGTATCGTTGCCATAGGTGACCAGGCCGGATGTGGGGAAATCGGTCTCCACATCGGAGAAATACGGAGCGATGATCTGCTGGTTGGTGCTGGTGAGGGGGAACGGCGTGAAGGTGCCGAGGGCCGAATCAAAAGTCACGTTGCCGTTGTTGTTGACGAAGACGGAGCTGACCTGCACCCCAAAGAAGTTGAGAGTCAGATTCATGGGCACACTGCCGGTGGAGTCATCGTCGTTCCCCGGCAGGATATTGTTGGAGAAGCCGGGCAGGTTACGGAAAGCGCCTCCGCCCGGCAAGGTGGTGCCGGTGACCTGGACCGTCTGGGTGGCGCTGTTGTTGGCGAGATTGGGATCGGTTTCGTTCGCCGCCACGCTCACGGTGTTGTTGAATGTGCCCGCGCCGGAAGGCACGACCAGCGGCACCAGGATGAGGTTGACGGTTTGGGTGTTGCCGGCGCCAAGGGCGCTGTAGTTGCAGGTCAGCGTTCCGTTGGAGACGACGCAGTCCGTCAGATCGTCGATGCTGGCGAACACCGTGCCGGTGGGCAGGGCATCGGTCAGCACCACGCCGGTGGCGGGATTCGGACCATTGTTGGTGACCGTGATCTGGTAGGTGACACTGCCCAGGACGGGCGCCGGCGACGGCGAAGCGGTTATTGCCACAGCCAGGTCGGCAGTCGCCGCAACATTGCCCACAGTGAAGGTGACGGTGTTCGATGTGCCTCCACCCGGGCCCGGACTGGTCACGGTGACGTTAACGTTGCCTGCGGTGGCGATATCGCCGGCCGGGATGGCCGCGGTGAGTTGCGTCGGGCTGACGAACGTCGTCACCGGGGCGTCGGCGCCGAAGTTCACCGCCGAGGTCGCGACAAAGCCCGTACCATTCACCGTCAGGGTGAACCCCGCACCGCCCGCCACGGCGCTGGTAGGCGAGATGGTGGTGATGGTGGGCGCCGGGTTCGCCGCGGAAACTACAAACACTGCCGGCGCGGAGGTCCCTCCACCCGGGCCCGGACTGGTCACCGTGACGTTGTCATTGCCGGCAGTGGCGATATCCGAGGCCAGGATGGCCGCGGTGAGCTGCATGGCGCTGACGAACGTGGTAGTGCGAGCGATCCCATTGAAGTTGACCGTCGAGCCAGCGACGAAGTCAACCGAGGTGGCGTTGGCCACGTTATAAGTGACTGAGTAAGACCCCGAGTTATCGTTATAGGCGCCGGGCGCGCCGTTGTAAAAGCCTGCGTCGCTGATGCCCAGATAAAGCTGGGCCGCGCCGGCCGGAACGTTAAAGGTCTGCACCGTGCCGGTGCCATCACCGGTGAGGCCGTCACCGATGAAGAACACCTGGTTGAGGAGCGGCGAAAGCGTGGTGAAAGACGTACCAATGCCGGACGACGTAAAGTCGAGCGCAGGTGGCGCCGTTCCCGACGGCCCGCCCGCAGCGACGAACACGCCGACCAGATACCCCGCCCCTGGTCCCGTCATTCCCGAGATGCTTCCCGAGCCGGTGTTGGAGGACGTGGCCGTGGCCGCTCCCGTTCCGTCGGGATCGTTCTGATTACTGCCCGTGCCGATATTGACCGAGATGCATCCTTCCGCCGAAGCGCAGGCGCTGGTGAGCGATCCCCGAACGCTGGAGAAGGAGACAGAGCCGGCCAGCGGCGAAAGGCTGATCGCACCCGGCACCGTGCCTGCAGCGCCGGCCGCAAGCGAACTCTGGCTGCCAGCCGCATAAATAACGTCGGTGGACTGAACCGTCATATTGCCGGTGGCCGTCGCCGGCGCGCCATTCACCGTCAGGGTGAAGCCCCCATCTCCCGCCGTGGCGCTGGTGGGCGCGATGGTGGCGATCACGGGAACCGGATTATTCACCGTGAAGCTGACGGCGTTCGAGGTACCGCCCGCGGCCGGGTTGGCGACAACGACGTTGAAGGTGCCGGCGGTGGCGATATCCGCGGCCAGGATGGCCGCGGTGAGTTGCGCGGCACTGACGAACGTGGTGGTACGAGCGTTCCCATTGAAGCTGACCGTCGCGCCACTGACGAAGCCCCCGCCATTCACCGTCAGGGTGAACGCCCCGCCTCCCGCCGTGGCGCTGGTGGGCGAGATGGATGAGATCGCAAGAATCGGGTTAGTCAGGGAAAAGTTGTCGATGTATCCCGTGTCGTTGCCGCCGCCGAAGGTGTCAAAAAGGCTGGTCCCATAGGTAGTGACAGCAGCTCCAGCGCATGGGCCGTTATCGCCACAGAAGGGAAGGCCAGACGCCAGCGGGACGCCGTTTAAGGTAATCGCGTAAGTCTGGGTGCTGAAATTAAACAGGAAATCGAGGTTATTCCAGGCGTTGTAGGTCCACGTCCCGACGGTCGGAAGACCTGCCGTGATGGCTACAATCTGACCGGTCCCGAGGATGCCAACACCGCCGATGAATGGCGCTAAGCCGGGGCCCAGCCCGGCGAACTGCCACTGTGTCTGATTCGAGCTGCTGGCGATGTAAATTCCGGCCGAGAGCTCGACCAGGGGGCCGGTGGACGAATCGCTGTGGTAGGGCCCGGACTGGCATGTTACCGAGCCGTCTACCGAAACCGCCTGCGAACCAGATTGCACCAAGGTGTTCTCAACCAGCCCAGTGGTGGGACCAGTGAGGCCGCACACCGAAGAGACTTGCCACCCATCCTGGCCGGAAAGGTTGCCCAAGGTGAACGGCGGGTTCTCAAATCCAGTGGAATACAGAGTGCCGGGGGCGGAAAGGGCACTTACCGTCAGAACTACGGTAGTAGCGTTGTAGGTGACCTGCCAGCTTCCGCTGCTCAGTGGGGGCAGGTTCACCGTGGCGAATGTGCCGGAAATTGCAGTGGAGGTCAGAATGGTGAAGGAATTCCCCACCGCCGGGTTGAAGCCGTTGGCTAAACTCACATTGAGCGACCCGCCAAGGCTGGCAGGTCCGACCACGTTGAGCTGAGAGAACTGGGTTCCTAGGGTTGTTCCTCCAATCAGGATGTCGAGAGCGCCGGTCGAGCTTTGTGTGTAGGTACCGCCGCCACTGATAGTTAGAATGCCAGGCGAATCGCCCGGTCGAATCACCCCCGCCGCGCCCAGGTTTCCGATAATAATTCCGGTGCCAAATAAAGTACCGGTGCCGGTCACGCTCACGCCGCCGGGTGAGCTGAGAGTTCCGTCCACCTGCGCCGTGCCGCCGCTGATAGCGAAAGACGCGACCGAGGCGTTGGTTGCAGCGGGTATCACGGTAGCGCCAGCAGTCTGGCTGTAGGCGCCAACCCCTGACAGATTAGCGGTGATGGTCCCCTGATTGATCACGGACAGGCCGTTGTTCCCGATCACGCCCTGTCCTTGAATCGTGTTGCCCGCGTTGGTGAGGGTGGTGCCGCCGGAGGTCTGATTGATGATCGGCGTGCCGTTCCCGGAGGTGGACATGGTGACCGCGCCACTCCCCGTCAAGGTCACGTTCTGGCCGCCGAGGATTTGCAGTTCGGTAATATTTCCCGTCGCCGCGATCTGGATGGCGCCGGTATTGTTGATGGTGCCGTTCAGAATTGTGGCGCTGTTGTTGGCCCCGGCGTAGGTTCCGGTATTGTTGACAGGTCCGCTGCCCGTACTCCCGTCGAGGGTGACGGTGTTGCTCGCGACGGTTCCCATAACCGCGCCGCCGCTGGTGCTCAACGTGCCGCCCTGAATAATGGCTCCGTTGGAGAATTGCACGGCAGAGCCGGCGCCCGTGGCGGCGATGGCGCCGCCGGGGCTGCTGACCGTGGTGTTGATCTGCAAGGTCCCGCCACCGGTCGCTTCCAACAGGTGCTGGTTGGTAACCGTGGACGCGTTGATGAGCAAGGCGCCGGCCGCGTTGGCATTGATGGTCCCGCCGGCCTGATTGACCAGGGCCATCCCGTTGACACCGATCTGCCCCTGTCCCTGGATGAGGTTGTTCACGTTGGTCAGGGTGCTGCCGCCGGAGGTCTGGTCGATGATCGGGGTGCCGTTTCCCGAACTGGACATGGTCACCGTGCCCCCGCCCGTCAGGAGCACATTCTGACCGCCGGAAACCTGCAACTCGGTGATGTTGCCGGTCGCAGCAATCTGGATGACACCGCCGTTATTGATCGTCCCAGAGAGGATGGTTGCGCTGTTGTTGGCGGCCGTGTAGGTCCCGGCATTGGTCAGCGCTCCGTGACTGCTTCCATCCAGCGTGATGGTGGTGCTCGCCGCCGTTCCCAGCACCCCGCCATTGGTGGTTACCAGGGTGCCTCCCTGGATCACAGCCCCATTGACGAACTGCACCGCCGAGGCCGCTCCATCCACCTTGATGGCGCCGGCTTGATTGTTCACCGTGGAGGTGATGACGCTCACGGCGCCGCTATTCGTAGCTTGCACGGTGCCCGCGTTGATAAGGGTCACAGGATCGAGCGTCAGCGTCCCGCCCGGAACGTTGGCATTAATGGTGGCCTGGTTGACGAGCGCCAGGCCGTTGCTGCCGATCTCACCCTGTCCCTGGATGGTGTTGTTCACATTGGTCAGGGTCGAGCCGCCGGAGGTCTGATTGATGATCGGCGTGCCGTTTCCGGACTTGGACATCGTTACCGTGCCCGCGCCCGTAAGAATTACGTTCTGCCCACCCCGGATTTGCAGTTCGGTGACATTGCCTGTCGCGTTGATTTGGATTGCGCCGGTGTTATTGATCGTCCCGAACAGGATGGTGGCGCTGTTGTTGGCTCCGACAAAGGTTCCGGTATTGTTCAGAGTTCCGTGAGTACTTCCATCCAGCGTGATGGTGGCGCTCGCCGCAGCTCCCAGCACACCTCCGTTGGTCGTCGCCAGAGTGCCGCCTTGAATCGTTGCGCTGTTCACGAACTGCATCGCGGAGGACGCGCCGTCCACCGTAATGGTGCCGCCCTGATTGTTGATGACGTCGTTGCTCAAAGCCAGGGTGCCGCCGCTGGTGGCCTCCAGGATGCCGGTGTTGGTGGGAGTGACCGCGTCGATAGTCAGGATCCCGCCCGCAACGTTGGCATTGATGGTCGCCTGGTTAACCAGCGTCAGCCCGTTGTTGCCGATCTCGCCTTGTCCCGCGATGATGTTGTTGACGTTAGTCAGGCCGCCACCGCCGGAGGTCTGATTGATGATCGGCGTGCCGTTTCCGGAGGTGGACATGGTCACCGTGCCCCCGCCCGTCAATGTCACCGTCTGACCGCCGCGAACCTGTAGCTCGGTGACGTTGCCGGCGGCACTGAGCAAGAACGAGCCGGTATTGTTGATCGTTCCCACCAGGATGGTTGCGCTGCTGTTCGCCGCTGTGTAGGCGCCGGAAAGGGTGATCTGCTGGCCCAGTGTGCTTCCATCGAGGGTAGCGGCATTGCCCGCAGCCGTGCCCAACAACCCGCCATTGGTGGCGGCCAGGGTCCCGCTCTGCAGCGTGACGTTGTTGACGAACTGCACCGTCGAACCAGCCGCATCCGCCTTAATGATGCCGCTCTTATTATTGATAGTGGAAGCGGACAGGGCCAGAATACCGCCGGCGGTGGCTTCCAGAGTGCCGGCGTTGGTGGGAGTGACTGCGTCGATGGTCAGCGTCTTGCCCAGGACGTTAGCGTCGATCGTTCCTGAGTTGACCAGCGCCAGCCCGTTGTTGCCGATCTCGCCTTGTCCCTGGATGGTGTTGTCGGCATTGCTAAGGATTCCGCTGCCCGAGGTCTGGAGGATGATCGGGGTGCCGTTCCCGGTAGTGGACATCGTCAACGTTCCAGCGCCCGTCAGACTGGTAGTTTGTCCCCCCAGGATTTGCAGCTCGGTGACGTTGCCGGCCGCGGCCAGCAGGATTGCCCCAGCGTTGTTGATCGTTCCCTGCAGGATGGTGGCGCTGCTGTCCGGCGCCGTGTAGGTTCCGATGTTGCTCACTGTCCCCTGGTGCGTCGACAACCCATCCAGTGTCGCGGTTTGCCCGGAGGCGGTTCCCAGCACTCCGTTGTTGAGGGTGTTCAGCGTACCGCCCTGGATGGTAGTGCTGGTGAATTGCACCGTGCCGCCGTTGGCCAGGATCGTGCCCGCATTGTTGTTGACCGTGGTGCTGTTCACGGCCAGGGTCCCCCCGCTGGTGGCTTCCATCACGTGCTGGTTGGTGATTGAGGGCGCATCGAGAGTCAGCGTGCCGGCGGCATTGGCATTGATCGTCCCGGCAGCTTGGTTGACCAGCACTAAACCATTGTTGCCGATCTCGCCTTGTCCCTGAATGGTGTTATCTACGTTAGTAAGCGTGGCCCCGCCCGAGGTCTCGTTGAAAACCGCCGTGCCGTTCCCGCCTTTTGATAGCGTGACCGTGCCTCCGCCCGCCAGACTTGTATTCTGACCGCCCGCGACTTGCAGTAGGGTTGTGTTGCCTACCGCGGCGATCTGGATGGCGCCGGTGTTGTTGATCGTTCCCTGCACTATCGTGGCGCTGTTATTAATGCCCGTATAAGTTCCCGCATTGGTCAGCGCACCGTGGGTGCTTCCATCCAGCGTGATGGTGTGGCCAGATGCGGCTCCCAAAGTTGCGCCACCGCTAGCGTTGAGTGTTCCGCCCTGAATGGAGGTTCCGGTCAGGAATTGCACGGTGGAGCTACCCCTGGCGGCGAGCGTTCCCCCGGTGTTGTTGACCGTGGTACTTATTTGCAGCGTACCGGCGCCGGTGGCTTCCAGCAGGCCCGCGTTAGTGATCCCACTTGAGTTGATCAGCAGGGGAGCGGCCGCGTTGGCATTGATGGTTGCGCCCGCTTGATTGACTAGCGCCAGACCGTTGTTGCCGATCTGTCCTTGCCCCTGGATGGTGTTATTCACGTTGGTCAGGGTCGCGCCGCCCGATGTCTGATTGATGATAGGGGTGCCGTTTCCAGAGGTGGACAGCGTCAGCGTGCCCCCGCCTGTCAGGCTCACATTCTGGCCGCCAGCGATCTGCAGGAAAGTCGTGTTGCCGGCGGCACTCACGGAAATCTGGCCAGAGTTGGAAATGCTTCCTGAGACTACCAGGGCGGTGTTGTTGCTGATGGTAAGGCTGTCGTTGCTGTCGATGTATAGGTTGCCAACGGTAGCGCTGATATCGAGCGTCACAGCCGAAGCGACCGGGTTCCCGTTATCGATGCAAACATTGACGCTGCTACTGTTGGGAACAACGCCGGTGCTCCAGTTCGCGGCAACACTCCAATTGCCCGGTCCGCCATTGCCCGTTGCGCCGATCCAGTTGGTGGTGGCGCCGGTACAACTGGTGGCGCCTGCCTGCAGCATAGGGGTGGTGGCGGTGGCGCCATTGTCCGCCGGATTGAAGTCGATCTCGTTCTCGGTGACGTCGGTGCCGACGATGATGCAGCCCAGCGCACTGCTCCCGCAGGCGATGCCGCTGGCCGGTGCGACGGCCACAATGGTGATCGTCACCGGCGTTCCCTGGCTCACGGTTCCCAGGCTGCACGTGAAGCTGGCAACCGGCGAGGCCCCGACGGTACACGAGCCCTGGCTCGGGGTGAGACTGTTGACGGCCAGGGAGGGTAGGAGAACGGTGGTGAGGACCGCGCCGGTGGCGGGAGTGCTGCGCGCGTTGCTCACGGTTACGGTGTAGGTGATGGGCCCGCCGACAAACACTCCGGTGCTGGGATTCGCGGCGATAGCCACCGCCAGATCCGGTTCGGCGCTGATGCTGCTGGACTGGTTATCGGAAATGATGACATACGGCGCAGCGGTGGTGGTCTCGATGTCGATCGCCACCCTCTTGTTAGAGTTGATGAAATAGCCCACCTTCGTGCCACTCGCGAAGGTAAACCGGCCGGTCGTCGGATCGAGGGTGAGGGCGTCGTCGGCAACTGACACGTCTTCGTGCAGTCCACCCCTTGTCATGTCGGGTATGGGGCCGACGCTGTTGACGTCATCGGTAGTGCTGGTGAGACTTGCGGTCGTGCTGCCGACCGCGGTGACCGTCTGCACGCCACTGAATATCAGCGAGCCGTTCACTGCCGGCGGTTCATTGCCGAAGGCGTTGCCGAGGGAGCCGCTGGCGATCGGGCCGACCTGATTTTCCGCCACCCCTGCATTTACATGGCCGCTGCTGCTTCCTATGAGGAACGCCTGGTTGGTGTTCACCATATAGAAGAACGGGGGATTGTTTTCGCCGCCGCCGAGGGCTAAGGTCACCCGGCCGTTGGACGCCACACTGTAGATGCCCGAAGCCGTGCTGCCTCCGGGATTGGCGCAGATGTTTCCGGGAGGACAATAGATTGTGCCGCCGTCGTTTTCGTCAAGGCTGCCACTGAAGCTGGTAGTTGCGAGGGTGAAGGTCAAAACGCCGACATTGACATCCGCCGCACCGGCAACTCCTGAGCTGGAGTTGCCTTGGGTGTAAATCACAGCGTTACCGTTCAGCGCGCTGTTGGTGAAGTTGCAGCCGCCGGTCGTCGGGCAGAAGGTGGTGGATTGCCGCAACGCCGAGCCGCTCCCCAACGGGTTGACGCTGATGGCATCGATGCTCATGAAGAGCGCCTCGCTGGCCGAAACGATGTAAACCGCGGTGTGACCCGGAGTCGTCCCGCTGCCGGCGGTCAGCGGGACGCGACCGTTGGTGGTGTCGACTGAACCGAACGATCCGGTTAAGGTCAAAGCGGTCGTGGTACCGTTGTCGAACACTCCGTTATCGTTGAAGTCCTCGCTTCCATTGGTGATGTTGCCCGCGCTGAGGGTAAACCTGCCCGCATTGGCGAAACGGCCTCCGCTTCCGTCCACGCCCTCGTTCAGGAAGGCCCAATCGCCGTTCAGGGCGGCCAATGTAAACGCGGTCGGATCTTGCTTCTTGAAGACGCCGCTAATGGCAGACCCATTAGTCGCAGAAGTGTTTTGGCGGCTGATGATGTGTCCCAACCCGGCCACCGCCGGACTGCCAGACAGCGAACCCACGGAAAAATCGAAGGTCTGGGTGCCCGCCGAAGTGGCCAGCGTCAACATGCCCCGGTTGTCCGCGCCGACCGCGTAGAAGCTTGCGGGAGCCGCATTGATCGTCAAAGGGCAAGAAGCGGAGGGACTGCAGGGAGTAGACCCCGCATCGTTGATGTCGAGGACACCGCCAGTGATGTTGCCAGCGCCGTCGGCCGTGAAGCTGCCACCAATGGCTATCGCTTGGCCGCTGGGGTCAAACCCGCGCAACACGAAGGCGTACTGGCCGTTGAGCTCGGCGTTGTTCACGCCGGCGGCACTCAGGGTGGTGGTCATGCTCGCCACGTTGTTCGCGGGATCGGGATCGGCTTCAGGGGTGTTGCTCACCACGATCCCCGCCGTGATGGGCAGAGAATTCACGGTCACGGGGATGGTGCCCGGCCCCGCGGTCCCCGCGGGCATAGGACCGAGAACGCAGGTCAACGTTCCGGCGACAATGTTGCTGCATCCGCTGGGGAGGGGGAGAACGAAGGTGGCCGCGGTCGTGGGCTCGAGGCTGAATACCGCGATAACGTTGGAGGCGTTCGAGGGTCCGAGGTTGGCGACGTTCGCGATGTAGATCAGTGTGCCGCCGACCTGCACGGGCGCGGGCGAAGGCGCTGCCGTCAAAGTGACGGCGAGGTCGGCGCCGGGGAGGACCGTCAAGGTGGTGCTGGCGCTGTTGTCGGCGGGATTGGCGTCGGTTTCGTTCTCGCGCACATCCAGGGTGACGCCGAATGTTCCTGCCTGGGTCGGCACGAGCGTGATGCTGACCTGTGCGCTCGCACCTGGGGCCAGCGTGCCCAGACTGGCGAAGCCACCGTTAGGAATGGTAATGCTGGAATTGTCCGGCGCGCAGGTTCCTACGCTCACCGTGCACGCGATGGCATGGATGCCGTTGCCGCCCCGCCCGCCCACCACCACGCCCGTTGCAGACGTGGTGGCGCTTTTGTTGGTTACCTGCAGATTGAGGGGAAAATCGGCCCCGGCGATTACCGCCGCGGGTGGCGTGGAGGTGCATTGTCCTGAAGAATCGAGCAGGCAGATCGATAGGTCGGTGACCGTGGTCACCGAGCCGATCTTGGCCACGAAGGCATCATATCCGCCGGCCGGTGCAGGCTGGAGGGCGTTCGCGGTGGGGAAACTACTGTCGTTGGTGAATCCAATTACGTAGGCATTGCCGCCGGGATCCACGGTGATATCCACACCCTCGCTGTTGGAGGACCCATTACAGTTTTGACAATTTCCTTCTCCTCCAAGATAAGTGGAGAACAGCAGGCCAGTGCCCCCGGCGTTGACTTGAGTTATGAATGCCTCGTTGCTGCCCCCATTCTTTTCAGGACTCTGGAGCCATATCCCGTTGGCCAGGGGAAAGTCTTGGGAGGAGGTGGAGCCGGTCAGCCAGGCCTGCTGATTGCCGTCCAGCGCGATCGAATAGGCGGTGTCGCTGCCGCTGCCGCCTAGATAGCTGGCATAAGTCAGTGAATTACCCGAAGAATTCAACTTCGCGGCCAGACCATTGGAAAGTCCCAACAGGTTTTTCTGAAATGCGGTCGCCGAAGCCGGGAAGTTGCTGGCGTAGGTCTGGCCGCCCAGATAGGCGTTGTTCGATGAGTCGAGGGCGATTCCCCAAAGATAGGTCTGGGCGTTACCGCCCAGCAAGGTCGCGTAGGACAGCGAGCCGCCACCCGAATTAATCTTCGCCGCGAAAGCGAACTCATAACCGGTTCCGGCATAGACCGTGGTCGGCAATGAAGGCGCGGCGTGCAGGGCAAGCGCGTTGATGATGTGTGGCCCCAGGTTGCCGAGCAGAGACCAGGAGGCTCCGCCGTTGCTGCTGAAGAACAGCCCCGCGCTCCCCGAGCCGGCGTAAACGTTCTGCGAATTGCCGGGATCGACGGCAACCGCTTTGATACTGGTCGTTCCGGCTCCCTGGTTAAGCCCGGTGCTCACTTGCGTCCACGTGCTGGCGCTGTTCGTGGTCTTGAATACTCCCTGACTGGTGCCGGCGTACAGCGTGGTGTGATTATTGGGGTCGATTGCGAGGGCGCGGATGGCCGGTGCAGTCCCGCTGTTGGTTATCAGGCCGTTGTTCATCTGCGACCAGTTGGCCCCGCCGTTCGTGCTTGCGAAGACTCCCTGTCCCGGGGAGCCCACGTACACGTTGGCGGAGTTGGTCGGATCGATCACAATCGCATTAATATAGCCCGCCGTCAGGCCGCTGCTGGATTGAACCTGGGTCCAGCTCGTGCCCCCATCGGTGCTCTTCCACAGACCCTGGCCCTGCGTGCCGGCATAGACCGTGCCCTCGTTGTTGGGATCGACCGCGATGTTGCTGCTGCCGCCCGGAGATCCGCTGATGGGCACCCACGTCCCTCCGTCTGTGCTCTTGAGCACCCCGCCTGAATTGGCGGCATAGACGTTCAGCGGGTTGAGGGGATCAAAGGCAATGCTGGTCACATTGATGACCGCGGATACCAGCGTCCACGTAGTGCCGCTGTTGGTGCTCTGAAAGATCCCCTGTCCAGTGCCTGCGATCAGAGTGGTGGGAGTGGCGGGATTAACCGCGACGGCTTCCACATTGAGCCCGGCCAGGCCGCTGTTGAGCGCGGTCCAGGTAGTTCCATTAGTGCTGGTGAAGATGCCGCCGCTGGTCGCGGCTGGAAGCAAAGTTTTCTGGCCGGGAAAGTCCGTTGAGGTGGTGGCGCCCACCACGTACACGTTGTTGCTGCTGTCCAACGCCAGGGCGTCCACAAAATCCTGCCCCGACCCGCCCAGGAACGTGGAGAAAACCTGTCCGGTCCCGGTGTTATTAAGTTCGGTCACGAAGCCTGTCAGGCAAGTTCCTACGGGAGTGCATGGGGTGAGCGAGGTTGTGGTCGGATAGCCGCCTTCGGCCTGCCCGATCACATAGACGTCGCCCGTGCTGTCCACCTGCATCTGCCCGGCCTGGGACGTGCCGTTGCCGCTCAAATAGGTGGAGAAGAGCAGTGAACCTAGATTAACGTCCAGCTTAGTGACGAAGCCGTCCCCGGCACCTGTGCAGGCGTCCGGAATCGTGCACGTGGGCCGGAACACGCCGGCCGTGGTGGGGTAATCGCTGGAGTAAGTCGTCCCGCTGACGTACACGCCGGTCGTATCCACCACCAATCCGCCGCTAGCGCTCGTGAGGGCCAGAATGTCCCTTCCGCTGCCGCCCAGGTAGGTGAAGGCAAGAACCGTCGATGCCGTGGAGTTCAGCTTGGCGATGAAGATGTCACTGTAGGGTCCACCCGGGGCCGTACTGTTGCAGGTGCCGTCGGTACCGCAACTCTGTTTGTATCCGCTCGCCGGGAACCCAGGAAACGCGAAGCTGGTGGAGAGGGTCTCCCCGGCCACGTAAATGTCGCCCGTACTGTCGAGGGCGATGGCCCCGTCGATGTTGCTCAGAATGAACAACTCGTCGCCGCTGCCTCCCAGGTAAGTTGAGAAGGCGAGCACAGGGTCGATAATCAGCGGCTGGCGGTGGTCGTAATCGCCAACGCGGAAGCTGACGCGGCCCTTGTCCAGCAGATAGCCGCCGCCGGCGATCTCGCGCCGCTGGCCTTCGAACTCCTGGTACACCAGCGGCTTCTCAAAACGGACCGCGCCGCCCTCGATGTGCATGACCAGATTGCCGGCCGCGTCTGTCGCTAGCTTTTCTGCTCCTTCGATGACCAGGCCGATCTGCTGCGGCTGCGCGCCGGGAGCGACGACAAAGTCGTACTCCAGCCGTCCCTGGTTGCCGTAGTACACCACGTCGATGCCGGGATACACCTGGTGATAACGCACGCGAGCATAGTTGGGGATACCCCTGCGCCATTGGCGCGGGTCATTGCCAATGAAGTAGTTACTCTTGCCGGGCAGCTCGTCTTCGCCGCTGACAACAGGGGCAGGATTCGCACCTTCGAAGCGCAGGCGCAGGTTGGTCTGGCCGGTGGGTTCCAGCCGTGCCTTGCTTCGTTGCCCGCCAGCGCCTTCGTTCTTGCGGGGTTGTTTCTGGAGCGCCAGCAGCGCTTCGTTGTCTGTCAGCGACAGGTTGTAAGCGGATCCCCTCGACAGGAACTTCACCGGGCTGCCGGCTTGTCCCTGATTCGGTTCGAAGCTGAGCGGAAGGCGCGAATAGTTCACCAGCGCTTGCGTCTTTTGCGCAGAGGAAACGGAGGGACGATTCTTCGCTGGCGCGACTGAGGAGCGGGTGGGATTCTGAATGGCAGCGGGGGCGACGCGCCCCTTCGTCCTGACTACGTCATCCTGACCGACCGAAGTCCCGAGCAGAAACAAAATCCAGGCAAGGACAAAGGGAGCCCTGCGCTCCATAGCGCCTCCACTCTAGGTGCGGGAACCGCGCGGAACAACCCCGGGTCGCTGTCGTTCTGCTGCTGGCCTGCGAAGCGTCGCTTGCCCCCCGCGCCGTGGCACAAGTCGAGCGTTTCTACAGACTTGGCTAACTTCTTCTTTGGGGGAAGAGAGGTTTGAAAACTAACACGCGGCTAGGAGGCTGTCAATCCAAAATAGCTGCTGGATTTTGCCCCCGCCGGAGGTGATTTTGCCCGATAATGCTAGTTACTCCGATTTTGCCGCGGGAGGTCCGATGCGTACGTTTGCCTTGCGCTTCTTGGTGCCGTTCTTGCTGCTGGTAGCCTGGGGCGTCGCCTCTGCCGCGCAGAATTCCGGCTCATCTTCCGGCTCCCCGCAGAACCCCAATGATTCGTCCGGTCAGCAGCAGCAGCCCCCGCCGCAGCAGCAACAGCCGCCGCCGGACCAGTCCAAGAAAAAGAAAGACAAGAAGGACAAAGGTTCGCAGGACGTTGTCAATACCGAGGTGTTTTCGACGGCCGTGGCCAACAGCGTCCTGAACGATCTGCGCGACGGCCTCGAAGGCCACACCCAGCGGTTGATGCTCTCCGCCTTCGACGCCGACAAGATGGACGGCTACCTCCAATTCGAAGACCAGATCGAGGCTTTCTTCAACAAGTACACATCCTTCAACGTGTACTTCCGCATCGCGCAGAGCTCCACCGATGGGCCCAAGGGCATCGTGCTGGTGGACATCCAACTGGAGGAGATTCCGCGCGGCAACGCGTCGCCTCCCATCCGCAAGAATGGCCAGATGCGCTTCGAGCTGGAACGCGGCAAGAAGGGCTGGAAGATCGTGGACTTCAACCCGCGCAATTTCTTCTCCTGAGCTCCTGTTCCCCGCATGAAACGAGACTATCCTGACCGGCCGATGGTGGGCGTGGGCGCGGTCATTGTCGAAAACGGCCGGGCGCTGCTGGTGCGCCGCGGCACCGAGCCCCTGAAAGGCGAGTGGTCGATCCCCGGCGGAGTCGTCGAGTTGGGCGAGACCCTGCGCCAGGCGGCGGTGCGCGAAGCCAAAGAAGAAACCGGCCTGGAAGTCGAGGCGGGCGAAGCGCTTGAGTTCGTGGACCGCATCATGCGCGACCCACAGCACAAGGTCCAATACCACTATGTGCTGGTCGATTTTCTCTGCCGGCGAATCTCAGGAGAGGCTCAGTCCGGCGCCGATGCCAGCGAACTCCGCTGGATCACGCCCGAAGAACTGGATGGCTTTCCCATCGCCGATTCCGCTGCCGTGGTGGTTCGCAAAGGGTTTGAACGAGCGGCGCAAAATCAAACGGCCCGCAGCTCATCTTGAGCTTGCGGGCCGTCGGTAGTCTGTTGGGATTGGCCTGAGGCGGTCACGCTATAACGGTGGCCCCTGACACTCCCTGGGAGTTGCGAGGATGTTAGAGCGATTCGCCCTAAGCCTCAGCCACCTCACCTGATCTACCATTACAGTCGGAATTGTCCACTGGATCACCTCCTTCCTGGTGTAGGCCCACGTTAGTACATTCCGGACCCCGAGGTCAAATTCAGCTTCCGTGAAAAAATTTTCTGCTAGTAACGGCTTGAGCACCCGAACCCTCGCGTCGAGGTTAGTGCGGTGAGTGTTAGCGAGTCTGATTCTCCCCAGGCTGGAAGAGGGCGAAACGCCAGTTCAGGGCAACTGGAGGGCGGCATTGCTCTTTTTAGGGGTTTTGGCCGGTCTGCGGAAGGGTTTGCCTCGGAAGTATCCCTTGGCAGCCTGGGCACGGCGAGGACTGCGGTTCGTGTGAGGCGCCACATCAGGGGCCGCTGGCCGTGCGTAATCTGGCCCCTGAATGGGTGTGGGGATACGCTCCCAGTAACCCACGGAAGAATAGGGACGAGACCCACCGAACTCAAGAAAGGCTCCCCTAACTTGCTGATGATGGGCCAGTTACGCGACCATGGAATCTCCATCGAGGGCGCGCTCACGCCGCCGCAGCGCCGGCCAGTTGCACGCTCTCGCCAGCTTGCAGCGCGAACTCCAGGCCGCTGATCCCAACGGCCGCCGCAAGTATCTCCGCGACTTTAGCGAAGCCTTCCGCGATTACGAATCTCTTCTCACGCTGGCGCAGGTGGAAGCCGAGCTGTGCCAGGCCGACGTGGTGCTGGTGGGCGATTACCACGCTTTGCCCACGTCGCAGCGCTTCGCTTCTCAGATACTGGAGCGAGCTGCGAAATGCGGCCAGCCGGTGGTGCTGGGCGTGGAGACGATCTTCGCCCGCGACCAGCACATTCTCGACGAGTGGGTGCGCGGCGAGATCGACGACGAAGAGTTGCGTAACCGCATCCGCTTTGACCTGGACGGGGAATACGACGGGGCCCCCTTCCGCGAGCGGCTGGTCGCGGCCCGCCAGCACGCGGTGGGGGTGTATGGGCTCGACTGCATGCCGCGCGACGACCTGCGCAAGATCGCCCGGCGCGACCGCCATGCCGCGCAGAAGATCGCCGAGATTGCGCGCCGCCATCCCAACGCCATCGTGGTGGTGTTGTTCGGCGAATCGCATCTCGCGCCCAATCACATTCCCGAAGTGCTGCGCGTCGCGCTGCCCGATGCCGGCGTGCTCACCCTGCTGCAGAATATCGACCATCTCTACTGGCGCGCCGCCGGTGAGCGCCACGAGCACGTGGAAGCGGTGCGCGTGGAGAGCGACGTGCTCTGCGTGTTCAACGCCACGCCGCTGGAGAAGTACGAGAGTTATCGCCAGTGTATCGAGCGCTGGCGGGAGGAGCACGCTGCCCCCGACCTGGCGCCCACCTTCTACAACCTGGTGGACGCGCTGGCCCGCTTCCTGCACATCGACAAGTACGCCGCGCACAACGGCACCCAGCCGGTGTACCTGGTGGACCGCATGCCGGAGGTGTACAGCCGGCCGTCGGACGAGGCCATGCGCAAGTTGCTCGAGCGCAAAGGCGCCGACGAAGAGGAGCTCAAGGAAATTCTCGCTCGTATCGCAAGCGGCGGGTGCTGCTACGTGCCGCGCCTGGAGGCCATCTTCGTGCGCGAGTTCCAGATGGTGGGCGGAGCCGAGGAAGCCGCGCGCTTCGTGCACCATGCCTGCCGTCCGGCAACGCCTTCGATCGACTCGGCAGCATCGGGCGAACCCGCGAATCGCGAAGAGTTGTTTTACACCCGCGTAGTCGAGCACGCGCTCGGCTACTTCGGCTCGCGCCTGCTATATCCGGCGCGGCCGGCGGTGCGCGATCTCGATCTCGGCGTCCTTTCCGCGCAACCGCAAGAGGTTGTCGAGGAACCGGCCCTGTTCGCCGGGCCGAGATTCGCCGTCGCGACCGAGAAGCTGGGTTACATGCTGGGAAGCGAACTCTACGACGCTTATCTTGCCGGCCGCCTCTCCAAGCGCTACATCCGCTCGCTGTTCTTCCGCAAACTCAACGGTTCCGCGGCCCGCAATGCCTGTCTCCAGACCGTCCGCAAAGCTCGCGCCCCGCGCCAGCGGGCGTAGAAAAGCTCCCGGCAGCCAGCGTCTATCTGTTTTCGCCGCCCTCTACAGCATCTGCGCGACTGCGCTTCTCACATGGATCTGAGTGGTATCGAGGAAAGGAATGTCCCGGGAGGCAGCATCGCGCAGAATCAAGGGCAGCTCGGTTCCCCCGAGAATCACTCCCTCGATACCTTCCCGGCCTCTCAGTCGGTCTACGATTTCCAGCAGGCGCTCCCGCGTTTCCGGCAGAAAGATACCATTCACCAGTTCGCCCATGTACTTGTCGTGGACATAGGCTTGCTCGTCCTCGGTGGGCACAGCCAGGGTGATCGCTGCCGCCGAGAAGACGTCCGGGTAAAACCGGCCTTGCATCGTGAAACGGGTTCCCAACAGGCCGAGCCTCTTCAACCCCAGTGCCTTTGCAGCCTCGCAGGTGGCCTCGACGATGCTCAGCAGTGGAATGGGCGACTGGCGACGAATGTCATCGAAGACGATATGCGGGGTATTGGCGGCGAGCAGGCCAAAGTCGGCGCCCGCCCTCGCCAATCTTTGCACCTCCGCCACCAGATATTCGCTAAGGGCAGCCAGGGCATTTGCTGTCACCAGGTCCCGGAGCTTATTCAGATCGATACTGTTGATGATGATCGCGGGATAGCTGCCATCCTGCCTTTGCTCGCGATAGGCGGCAACGATCAAGCGGTAATAGTCCACCGTTGATTCCGGCCCGATTCCACCGATGATGCCCAACGTCTTCATCCCACAGCCTTGCGCAACGCAGCGCGCGCCAACAGCCGCGTCGAGTCCAGCGTCGGCAGCGGCGAATTGGAATCGTTGACCAGCAGCGGAATCTCGGTGCAGGAGAGCGCAACCGCCTGGCATCCCTGGTTCTTGAAACCCTCGATCACCTGCTGGAAGCAGGCTAGCGACTCGGGAAGAAACTTCAGGTACACCAGCTCTTCGAAGATGATCCGGTTGATGGCCTGGCGGGCCTCGGGCGAGGGCAGGCAGAGTTCGATCCCCACCTCGGCGAACTTCGGCGGATAAACCGGGCCCTCCATCAGCAACTTGGTGCCGGTCAGTCCGACGCGGCGATATCCGCGCCGCTTGGCTTCGCGCGCTACTTCTTCCGCGATGTGCAGCCAGGGCCGCGGCGACCGCGGCAGCAGATACGGGAACGCCTGGTGAATCGTGTTGTCGGGGCAGATCAGGAAATCCGCACCCGCTCGCGCCAGGACCTCCGCCGAGCGCAGCATGAGGCCGGCAATCCCCGGCCAGTCTCCGCGCTCAAAAAAGGGCACGTACTCGCTCATGGGGATGTTGTGGAGCGTCATCTCCGGGTGTCCCCACTCGCCCATGAGTTTGGCGCCCTCGATGCCGATGGTCTCGTAGCAGAGCGCAGCTCCGGGAATGCTGCAAGCGACGATGCCGATGTGCTGGGCCATGCCGTACAGATGTTCTCAGGATTGGAGAGGATTCTGCCAGCGCAGGCCGGGAAATCGCGCGAAGTCGTGATCCGTGCTGCAGAGTGTCGCGCCGTGCTCGATGGCCAGCGCGGCCAAATGCGCATCGGTGATGGTGGGACCACTCACGTTTCCAGTGACGATGAGCCGAGTCAGGATGTCCCAATGTCGTTCTCCCATGTGCAGCAACGCGACTGCCGGGTGCGCCAGCCACTCATTCACGGCCGCGATCGCTTCCCTCACGGTCATGGGATTGGGATAAACCTTGGGATTGGTGCTCATGCGCAAGAAGCCCAGAATCGTCGTCCAGGTTAGCGCGACGGGTTCGGGTCCCGCCAGCGTGGCTGTGAGCCAGCGCGCTGCGGCTTCGTGCTGCTGGGCAGACCGGTTATGGACATAGAGCAGGAGATTGACGTCAGGCAGGATCATCGGTGCGTGGGACCTTCGATTTCTTCCAGCAGCCGGCTGATGTGGTCGTAGTCCAATCCCGGGCGCACTCCCATATCCTTGGCATGGATCTTAAAAGGCTTTTGCTTCTGCACCCGAGTCTGCTGTGCCAACCCATAGCGCAAGATCTCGTTGACGGTGTCCTTGAAAGAACGCCCGGTGCGGCGCATCACCGCCTTCAGCTTTTCAGCTACGTCATCCTCGAGGGTAAGCGTGGTACGTTGCACATCATGATGCTACCAAAGAGGCATCATGATGTCTAGCCTGCCGCGTCGAACCGGTTCAGCAGGGCGATCTTCTTCTCCGCCGCCAGGAATGACGCCTCGAAAGCATTGCGGGCGATTTCCCGCAACTGCTCGTCGCTGAAGCCGAAGACCTGCTGGGCCAGCGCGTATTCGCGGTTGAGCGAGGTGTGGAACATGGCCGGATCGTCGGTGTTGAGCGTCACCATCACGCCCAGGTCGAAATAGTTCTTCAGCGGGTGGTCTTCGATGCGCGGGCAGCAGTTGGTCTCCAGGTTGCTGGTCAGGCAGATCTCGACCGGGACCTGCCGCTCCACCAGTTCGGCCATCAGCTCGCGATCCTGCCCGGCGTTCAGGGCGTGCCCGATGCGCTCGGCCTTCAGGTTCAGGGCGCCCCAGATGGACTCCGGCCCGGTGGTTTCGCCGGCGTGCGCGGTCAGGCGCAGGCCGTGATCGGCGGCGTACTGGTAGGAGTCGCGGAAGAGCTCCGGCCCGGCCTGGCGCTCGTCGCCGCCGATGCCGATCCCCACCACGTTGTGATCCTTGAGCTCGACGGCTTTTTCGACCACGCGCCGCGCCTCCTCCGGTCCGAATTGGCGGACGGCATCGAAGATCCACAGCAGCGACACGCCAAAATCGCGCTGGCCGCGCTCGCGCCCGCGCTCCAGGCCCTCGAAGATGGCGTCGAAATCTTGCTTGCGCCACAGGCAAACCCCCACGGAGACGTACACCTCTGCATGCAGAACGTTCTCGCTACGCAGCCGCTTCATCAGGTTATAGGTGATGGTCTCGTAATCCTCTGGCGAGCGCAGGCGCTGGACGACGTCCTTGAAGGCCAGCATGAAGCCGGTGAAATCGGCATAGCGATAGAGCGCCTCGGCCGCTTCCAGCGTGAGCTGGTCGTGGTATCGCTGGCTGATCTCGGCCAGCGTCGCCGGTTCCACCGAGCCTTCCAGGTGCAGGTGCAGCTCCGCCTTGGGCAGGCGCAGGATGAAGGTGCTGGGCGAACCTATGCTGGCCGTCGGCGTGGTTCGGGTGGACGACATAAATCAAAACTGTTGAGCGCTCCGCCGATGGCGCTGCGCCCGGAGGCGGTGAAGTGTTTTCCGAGCCTCCGCTTCTCTCAGTGGTCCACCGGTGCGCAGCACCCACACTCCGCGCTCCTGCTGGAGCGGCGTAGCGGCGCGCCGTGGGCGCAAAGTCACTTCCTGACCTCGGACGATCACCTCGAGAGTGTCACCTGCAGTGACGTGCAGCTCGTCACGCACGGCCTTGGGCAAAACGACCCGGCCTAATCGATCGAGAGTAACTGTGACGGCCGTTCTGATGGCAGTAGTTCCTCCAGAGTGTCCGCCCGTACCTTCATTTCACGGCGGCTCCTGCATTGTACGATCTCGTCGCAAACTCGCTGTGACGCCGGCTGTAGAAAATGTAGATCACCAGTCCGATCGCAAGCCAGACAAAGAATCGTATCCAAGTGATGACGGTCAAACCGGTCATCAATCCGCCGCACAGCACCACGGCCATCAGCGGGAACCAGGGCACGAATGGCACGCGGAAGGCGCGCGGACGGCCGGGCTGCATCCGCCGCAGGAGGATCACGCCCAGCGACACCAGCACGAAGGCGAACAGCGTGCCGATGTTCGAAAGGTCGGCCGCGTCACCGATATCCACCAGTCCCGCCGGGATGCCCACCGCGAAACCGGCGATCCAGGTGGACCAGTGCGGGGTCTTGAATCGTTTGTGGACGGCGGAGAACACGCGCGGCAGCAGGCCGTCGCGCGACATGGCGAACCATATGCGGGTTTGGCCGTACTGGAAGACCAGCAACGACGACAGCATTCCGGTCAGCGCCCCGATGATGATGATGGTGCGGAAGACCGGCCGCGCGCCCAGTTCCTTGAGCGCGTACGCAACCGGCGCCTCGGCCGCGGCGCCGGAGCCGAAGGTCGAGTAGGGCATCATCCCCAGCAGCACCAGCGCCACCCCGACGTACAGCACGGTGCACACGATGAGAGAGACGATGATGCCGAAAGGAATGTCTTTCTGCGGCAGGCGCGCCTCTTCGGCCGCGGTCGAGACCGAGTCGAAGCCGATGTAGGTGAAGAAAATGATGGCGCCGCCGGTGACGATGCCGCCGAACCCGGAGGGCGCAAAGGGCGTCCAGTTCGGGGTTCGCACCAGCATTCCGCCCACCACCAGGAACACCAGGATGGCGCCGATCTTCACCGCTACCATGACGTTGTTGGTCTTGGCCGATTCGCGCACCCCGCGCACCAGCAGGATGGTCAGGACCAACACCACCAGGAATCCTGGCAGGTTGAAGTAGGCGCCGGTCCATTTCCCTTCCGCCCAGACCGGCGACGACCAGGCATCCGGCAAGACAAGACCGAATTGCGCCAGTTGCGCCTTCAGGTATCCGGCGAAGCCCACGGCCACGGCGACATTCGATACCGCATATTCCAGGATCAGGTCCCAGCCGATGATCCAGGCGAATATCTCACCCAGCGTGGCGTAGGAGTAGGTGTAGGCGCTGCCGGCGATGGGGATCATGGAGGCCAGCTCGGCGTAGCACAGCCCGGCGAAGCTGCACGCCACCGCCACCAGCAGGAAGGAGATGGCGATCGCCGGACCCGCGGGCGGGCGTCCGTGCATGATGACGCCGGAAACCGTGCCGTGGCGGACCAGGCTGACGATCAGGTCCATCACCTGCGCGTGCAGCAGCGAGGGCACTTCGAAGTGCTCGCCGGCCGCCGCCGTGCCGGTCAGGACAAAGATTCCCGAGCCGATGATGGCGCCGATCCCCAGCGCGGTGAGGCTCCACGGCCCCAGGCTCTTCTTCAGCCGGTGCTCGGGCTGCTCCGAGTCGGAGATCAGCTTGTCGATGGACTTGGTGGCGAGAAGTTGGCTCGGCACAAGGATCGGGTGATCGGGAGATCGGGTCATCGGGTGATCTGGCTGCCCGATGGCCCGACGACCCAATGATCAGATTAGCGCTTCGACTGGCCGCGTACCATCTTCTTGACTTTGCGCTTCTGCGATCCGCGCGCGTACTCGCGCGGCTTCAGCGGATGCTCCAGCTTGCGCTTCTTGCGCGCCGTCCGCTTCAGTTTCTTGCGCTCCAGCTTGTTGGTGACGGTTGTGGTATTCATGATCTCCTTGAAAAACAGCTTCCACCTGATGAGTTCCTTCTCGAAACTTGAAACGTGAAACTCGAAACTAGTCTCACGCCCGCTCCAGTTGGGCGAACTTCTCCACCAGCTTCTTCTCGCCGAAACCTCGGAATTTTACCGTAATCTTGGCGTCCTCGCCTTCACCTTCGCGTCGGAAGACAATGCCTTCGCCGTATTTGGGATGCCGGACCTTCTGTCCCGGACGAAAACCGCGCTTGCCCGTGGTCTCAGGCAGCTCGACTTTCGGCCGGGCGAATTTCCTACCGCGTGAAGCAAAGAACTCTGCGATGTTGTCGATGGAGTTGTAGGTCGGCCCGGCGTACGAACTGCGCCGGCCGCCGCTCGGCCCGTTGCGCCGTGGACGCTGATCGTAATCGTATTCGTGGGTCTCGTGAGCGTACTCATGGTCTCGCCGCTCTTCGTATCGGCTGGGGCGCGGCGAACCCAGATCCTCCAGCAGCTCGCGCGGGATTTCGTCCAGGAAGCGTGAGGGCACGCTGGCCTCGGGCATGTCCGTGCCGTAGCGGCGGCGGTAGCGTGCGCGGGTGAGCACCAGCATGTCCATCGCCCGGGTCATACCGACATAGCAGAGGCGGCGCTCTTCTTCCAGATCATCCGGCTCGAGCAGGGTGCGCGAGTGCGGAAACAGGCCTTCTTCCAGACCGACCAGGAACACGACGGGGAACTCCAGGCCCTTGGCGGCGTGCAGGGTCATGAGCGTGATCTGCGCGCGCGCATCGTAGTCGTCGGCCTCGCTCACCAGCGCCGCGTGGTCGAGGAACTCGCCCAGGGTCTCGCCGCGCTCGCGCGAATCCATGGCGGCATTCACCAGTTCGTGCAGGTTCTCGATGCGGGCCAGCGCCTCCGGCGTGCCTTCCTCTTCCAGTTGGCGGATGTAGCCGGTGCGGTCGAACAGGAACTTCAGCACTTCGGGGATGGTGGCCGGGCCGCCGGGAGAACGAAATCCGTCGTCAGTCGTTGGCTGTTGGTCGTTGGCCGGAACTGCGTCGAAAGCCAATCTTCCAAAAAAATCCTCGGCGTTCTCGGCGTCATCGTCTGCGAGCTCGGCGTTGATCCTTTCGCCGGCCTCCGCGCTGATCTTCTCGACGAAGGTTCCGGCCAGCATGGCGCGCGCATCGCCGATCAGCTCGCGGAAGCCGCGAACCGCGGCCAGAGCACGCGCCGGCAGCAGTTGCCGTTGGATGACCTCGCCCAGAGCCGCCCACACCGACAATCCGGTTTCGAGCGCTATCCGTTCGATGGTCTCGACCGTGGTCTTGCCGATGCCGCGGGCGGGGGTGTTGATGGCGCGCAGCAGCGCGATGGAGTCGTCCGGGTTATGCAGCAGCTTGAGGTAGGAGATCATGTCCTTGATCTCCGCCCGCTCGTAGAACGAGAAACCGCCGACAACGTGGTATTTGATCCCGTAGCGCCGCAGCGCTTCCTCGAACAGCCGTGACTGCGAGTTGGTGCGGTAGAGCACGGCGGCGCGCGCGTCGCGGCTCTCGCCACGCGCCTCCTGCACGTACTTGTTGACCATGTCGGCGACAAACAGAGCTTCGTTCTCGCCGTCCGGCGCCTCGTAGCCGCCGATCTTCGGCCCGCCTTGGCGCGAGGTCCACAGCGTCTTGCCCTTGCGGCGCACGTTGTTCGCAACCACCGCCGACGCGGCCTGCAGGATGTTCTCGGTGGAGCGATAGTTCTGCTCCAGCCGTACGATCTTGGCCTCGGGAAAGTCCTGCTCGAACTCCAGGATGTTGCGGATATCGGCGCCGCGCCAGGAGTAGATCGACTGGTCTTCGTCGCCGACCACGCACAGGTTATGCCGCGCGCCGGCGAGCAGGCGCATGAGTTCGTACTGGGGACGGTTGGTGTCCTGGTATTCGTCTACCAGGATGTACTCGAAGCGGCGCTGATAGCGCTCGCGTACCTCCGTCGCTTCGCGCAGCAGGCGCACCGCCTCGAGCAGCAGATCGTCGAAATCGAGCGCGTTGGCCTTACGCAGCTCCTGGCGATAGATCTCGTAGATGTGGGCTACGCGCTCGCTCTTGGGGTCGGGCGAGCTTTGGTACACCTCGATGGGATCCCGCATGTGGTTCTTCGCCCACGAGATGCGCGACAGCACTGCGCTGGGCTTCATCTGCTTGTCGTCGAGACCGAGGCGCTTCATGGCCGACTTCACCAGCGATTGCTGGTCGGACTCGTCGTAGATGACGAAGTCGCGCCGGAAACCGTCTTTGAGCGCTTCGATATCTCGGCGCAGCACTCGCACGCAAAACGAGTGGAAGGTCGAAATCAGCGGCTGCCGCAACAGGGAGCCGCCGGCGAGTTTCTCCACGCGCTCCGCCATCTCGGACGCTGCTTTGTTGGTGAAGGTGACGGCCAGGATGGCGTCCGGCGACACGCCCACGGTCTCGATCAGGTGGGCGATGCGAAAGGTGATGACGCGCGTCTTGCCGCTGCCGGCGCCGGCGAGGATCAGCAACGGGCCCTCGATGGTCTCGACGGCCAGGCGCTGCTGCGGATTTAATTGGTCCAGCAATTGGCTCATTGATTCATTGACTCATTGATTCATTGGGCCGTGATGCGCGAGCCGTTCTCTGCGAATCAATGGGTCAATGAATCAATGGGTCAATGAATCAATCCGCTTGCATTCCGCGCACGGGCACATCTCCCGCAAGTAGTCCCAGGAGTAGATGCCGTGCTGGTGGCCGTCGTTCCAGGTGAAGCGTATGGCGTAGCGGCCCACGGCTTCCGTCTGGGTGGGGCGCACCGCCGGCTTGAACATGGGCAGCCCGCCCGGCGCCTGTCCCGCACTCTCGCCCGGCTTCCGCCCGCTCTTGTTGCGCTCCTCGTTGCACAGGGCGCAGGGACAAGCGTCGCGCAGGTACTGGAAGGCGTAGCTGGAGCGATGGCCATCCCTCCATTCAATCTCCATCCCCGTGCCCGTGGTGACGTTCACATCCACCGACTTGGGATCCGCGCTGGCAGGCATCCTCTCAGTATCGCATACCGGCGGGAGGACCGCCGTTTGCCGGGACTGCCGCGGCTCCTGTAAAATCAGTGTTTTGCACGAATAGCAAAGAAGCGACTGGAGCAGTCATGGCACGAGTTTGTGATGTGTGCGGCAAGGGGCCGCGATCGGGCAACAACATCAGCCACGCCCACAACGTGAGCAAGCGGCGCTGGAACGTCAATCTGCGCCCGGTGCACGCCCGCGTCAACGGCGGCACCCGCAAGCTGCGCGTTTGCACCTCCTGCATCCGCAGCGGAAAAGTCCAGAAAGCGTAGCCACGGATTTACACGGATAGTCACGGATTAGTAACAGAACCCCACACGGGGACTTTTATCCGTGTTCATCCGTGCAAATCCGTGGCTGCTTCTTAGGCCAGCGCAATGACGTCGATCTCCACCAGCACATCCTTGGGCAGCCGGGCGGCCTCGACCGTGGAGCGGGCCGGTGGCGCCGTCTTGAAATGGCGGCCATAGACCTCGTTCATGGCCGCGAAGTCGCCCATGTTTTTCAGGAACACCGTGGTCTTGACGACGCGGTCGAGTCCGCTGCCGGCGGCGGCCAGCACGGCCGACAAGTTCCGCAGCACGCGCTCGGTCTGTCCGGCTACGTCACCGGCGACAATGGTGCCCGATGCCGGGTCGAGCGCGATCTGCCCTGAACAGAACACCAGCCCTGCTGCCTTGATGGCCTGCGAATAAGGGCCGATGGCCTGCGGCGCATCTTTGGTCGCGATCACTTCGCGCATGTTTCCTCCTCAACAGAATTTGGCGCAGCGTACTCCATTTGCAGAGGAAGATTCCAGCACGAATCCAGCAATAGCAGTCAGCACTCAGCATTCAGCAAGACCTGTCTTGAACTGAGTGCTGACTGCTGATCGCTGAGTGCTTTGGTTCTACAGCTTCTGCACCCGCTGCACGTCGCGGATGCCGGCCAGCTTGCGGATGCCGCCGACGATGCGCTGCAGGTGCTTCATGTCGGCGATGTCGATGACCACGTCGATGGTGGCGTGGCCGTCGCCGGTGCGGGCTTCGATGTTGCGGATGTTGGTGTTGTCGTCGCTGATCACGGTGGTGATCTGCTTCAGGATGCCGGCGCGGTCGTCGCAGAACACGGTCAGCTTCACCGGGTAGCCGCCGCTGCCGCCGTCTTTGCTCTCCTTGCCCCACTCCACCGTGATCTGCCGCTCCACGTCATAGAGCAGGTTGACGACGTTGGGGCAGTTCCGGGCGTGCACCGCCACGCCCTTGCCACGGGTGACGTATCCCACGATCTCTTCCCCGCGGATGGGATTGCAGCAGCGCGCGCGGTAGATGAGCAGATCATCCTGGCCTTTGACCTGGAGCGTGCCGCTATCGCCGCCGAACACCCGGCGCACCACGCTGCCGAAGCCCGGCTTCTCGTCCTGCGCGGGGACCGCGGTCTCGGACGGCGAAAGTTTGCCCAGCACCTGCCGCGCCGAGAACTTGCCGAAGCCAATGCCGGCCACCAGGTCGTCGGCCCGGGTAACGCCATATTCCTGGGCCACGCGCTGGTAAGCCTCGTCGGAGACATCCTTCAGCGAGACGCGGTACTTGCGCGCTTCCTTCTCAATCAGCTTGCGGCCGATCTCGAGCGCGCGCTCGCGCTGGTGGATATTGAGCCAGTGCCGGATCTTCTGTCGCGCCCGCGGCGCCTTCACGAAAGTCAGCCAGTCCCGGCTGGGCTTGTGCCCGGGCTGGGTCATGATCTCCACGATCTCGCCGTTGTGCAGCTTGTAGCGCAGCGGCACGATGCGCCCGTTCACCCGCGCCCCGGTGCAGGTGTGCCCGACTTCGGTGTGGATGGTGTAGGCGAAGTCCACGGGAGTGGACTCGCGCGTAAGAATCACCACTTTGCCTTTGGGCGTGAAGGTATAGACCTCTTCCGGGTAGAGGTCGATCTTGAGGGCGGAGAGGAACTCGTTGGGATCGGTGACGTCGCGCTGCCACTCCACCACCTGCCGCAGCCATGCCAGCCGCTCTTCGTCCTTGGCCGTGACTGGCGCGCCGTCCTTGTACTTCCAATGGGCGGCAATGCCTTCCTCGGCCATCTTGTGCATTTCTTCGGTCCGGATTTGCACTTCGAAGGGAGTGCCGTTCTCAGCGATGACCGTGGTATGCAGCGACTGGTAGAGGTTGGGCCGCGGCATAGCGATGAAGTCCTTGATACGCCCCGGCACCGGCCGCCAGAAATTGTGGATCGCGCCCAGGGTGCCGTAACAGTCCTTCACCGAATTCGTGATGATGCGGATGGCCAGCAGGTCATAGACCTGGTCCACGGCAATGTGCTGCCGCTGCAACTTCTGCCACACGCTGAACAGCCGTTTGATGCGGCTTTCCACCCGGGCTTCGATGCCGTTCTCCGCCAGCTTCTCCCGCAGCACGCCTTCGATCTGCTCCAGGAACTGCTCGCCCTTCTTGCGCCGCGCCTCGACCGCGTCGTGCACCTGCTTGAAGGCGATCGGGTCCACATAGTGGAAGGCCAGGTCTTCCAGCTCGCCGCGCACTTTGCCCATTCCCAGGCGGTGGGCGATGGGAGCGTAGATCTCCAGGGTCTCGCGGGCGATGCGCTCCTGGCGTTCGGGCGGAAGCGCCTTCAGCGTCCGCATGTTGTGCAGCCGGTCGGCCAGCTTGATGAGCACCACGCGGATGTCATCCACCATGGCCAGCACCATCTTGCGGACGTTCTCCGCCTGGCGCTCCTCGCGGGTGGCAAAGTCGATCTTGGAGATCTTGGTGACGCCTTCGACGATGTGGGCTACCTGCTCGCCGAATTCCTTGCGGATGTCCACGATGGTGACGGAAGTGTCTTCGACCAGATCGTGCAGCAGGCCGGCGGCGATGGAAGTCGAATCCAGCTTCATGTCCGCCAGCACCAGGGCAACTTCCAGCGGATGGCTCAGATAGGGCTCCCCCGATTCCCGGTTCTGCCCGGAGTGATACTTCTGCGAAAGATCGTAGGCCCGGCGGATAACATCCAGGTCGTCATTCGGGCGGTTGGCGCGGACCGTCTTCAGCAGGTCACGAAACTTCGTGACGGTGAGGACATTGGTCGCGAATTGCTGCTTCAGCGTCGCCATGCCAGCCCATTGTGCGGAACGATCGAGTGGGGGGAACTACACGCAGGCCAAGAGTCGGCCGGGGAACTCGATTCTGAAATCCAGTGGCAGGAACTCGCCATAGTTGATTATAACCGCTGGGGAAAAGATTCCGCGCTCCCGAAAGGGCAGCAACCTGCCGCGCATTGCACTCGCATGTGGTTAAGCGGAGGAGGGTTAGCAACTGCGGGTGCCCCAGACGAGCCGGTTTTGCTCGTCTGGGAACGGAATTTCCGAAATCAGTCTCGGATACTGTCACGCCAGATAAAACGGCCTGAGACCATAGACGTGCTGTACGCCTGCGATTTTATCGCTTCCACCAACGATTCCCAGGCAAGCTAGCGCTTGCCTGGGGCACCCGGCCCGCTCTCGTGCTCCGGGCGACGCTCCGTCAGTTCGCCCGTCTCCGCATCCAGCATCGCAATCTGCTGGTAGCGCGTATGCAAATCACAACCTTGTATCTTGCTTGCATCTCCCCGGTTCATTCGCTCTGTGCTACTTGAGAGCCGGAATCGGGTTTCGGCGGGAGGCCGATCGCAGCCTAAAGGCGCTGTCGTTTCGCAGCCTGGATTATAGATAGGCCCCCCGCCCTCCTTTTCTGACGCCGTGGAGAATCCGAGGCCACATGAGCCTGCATTCACAAGGTCGGCGAGAGAGGTTGCACAGGGTCGGGGAGCCGAAACCGAGTCTAATCCAGTATCGAGGAGTTGAGATGACGAATCGTTGTCAGCTACATGTCGAAGTCTTTGCCGGCCTCGACGTCAGCGCACGCGAGATCAGCGTCGCCCGGCTTCGAAGCAAAGAAAAGACGCCGACGGTCGCTAGCTTTGCGAATAATGCCTCTGGGCATAAGGCACTCCTGGCGTACTTGCTGCAGGGAACCGAACATGTACGCGTTTGTCTGGAAGCCAGTGGTAACTACAGTCTCGATCTAGCCCTGGCCTTGCATGCTCACCGTCATGTGGAGGTCAGCGTTGTTAATCCTCGTCGTGCTCGCCGCTTCGCGGAATCGCTGGGCGAGCGGAGCAAGACCGATCCTGTCGACGCCCGTGTGCTTTGCGAGTACGCCGTGCGGATGCCGTGGCTGGCCTGGCGACCGCCAACCGCACGGGCACTGCGGTTGCGCGCCATCACCCGTGCCATCGAAAGCCTCGGCGTTATGCATACCCAGGAAAAGAATCGTGAGCATGCGTTGAAGGCCAGCCAGGCTTTGCCATCCTTGGTGATTCGGGAGATGCGGCGTCACCAGCG
>Ga0181530_10000553_pt1 | contig 47518 bp, 53 predicted proteins | sample PEATcosm2014_Bin_42_FD_119769 | JGI IMG/M metagenome (GOLD analysis project Ga0181530, IMG submission 119769) | Peatland microbial communities from MTU Mesocosm Facility, Houghton, MI, USA - PEATcosm2014_Bin10_60_metaG | ecosystem: Environmental > Terrestrial > Soil > Wetlands > Peat | place...
CGCGTATCTGCAACGAGCCGCTTTGGCCGCTATCGCCGAACCCGGCACAGTCACGCTGCCCGTGCCGGCCGAGTAGGCGGCAGCGGCCCTGGCCACGCCAGGGGTGGGTGGTGGCGGGGCGAGGTTTTACGTTCAAACTCGCCGACGCCATCGAGGCGCGCGTGGCCGCGGCCACCGCCAGCGCCGACAAGATCACCCAGGCGATCCTCGCCAAAGCCTTCCGCGGCGAACTGGTCCCCACCGAGGCCGATCTGGCTCGCCAAGAGGGCCGCGACTACGAGCCCGCCTCCGCCCTCCTGGCCCGCATCCGCGCCGCGCGCGCCGCCAGCGAAGCCGCGTCCAGTCCCGCCACCCGCACTCCGCGACGTCGCGCAACCGCGGTCAGATGACGGTCCTGCCTTCGGCCAGGTTGATCAGCTCGGCCAGCGCAAGCACCTGAGCTCGCCGCCCGCTGCCTTCGCGAACCACCTTGAGAATCTTCTCCTCGCGCAGTACGCGGAGGAGTTGGGCAACCGCCTGGCGGCTGGGCTGCTTGCGGCCGGGGAGCCGGACCTGGGTGCTGGGGAACACCGGGGTCTCGAAGAGCGCATCGAGCAGAGGCACCGCGAACTGCGAACGGGTCAGCTCGATAACCTGAGATTTCAGACGGTCGTACAGCGCCTTGATGTCGCGAGCCTTGTCCGCATTCCGAAGGGCCTGCGCCTCGACGGCCGCAAGAAAGAACTCGATCCATGCGTTCCAGGACTGGGCGGTACTACCGAGCGCTCGAAGCCGGGCCACGTACTCGTCGCGATGCTGGTCGAAGTACGCGGAGAGGTAGAACATAGGCTGTGACAGCAGGTGTTTCTCGAACAGGAACAGCGGAATCAGGATGCGCCCGATGCGTCCATTCCCGTCGAGAAACGGGTGGATGATTTCGAACTGGGCGTGCACGATGGCCAACTGAACCAGCGGATCGGGTCGGTCCGAGTGGTAGTACTTCTCCCAGTTGTCGAGGTACTCCATGAGGACCATTGGATCGGGGGGCACGAAGTCCGCCTGCTCAATGGTGCAGCCCGCGCTTCCAATCCAGTTCTGCACGCGACGAAAATGGCCGCGCCCTTTGTTGCGCCCGCGAACGCTGTCGAGAAGTTGGGCATGAAGATCCAGGAGCAGGTTCAAGTTGAAGGGCCGACTGCGCAACGACTCCTGGGCGCGGCGGAGAGCAGCACGATAGTTGATGATCTCCTGGATATCGAAGCGCCTGGACTCCTGCTCGGGCTCGTCCCCTGCCTCAAATCTCAGAACCTCGTTCAACGTGGCCTGCGTTCCCTCGATGCGCGACGAAAGCACCGCCTCTTGCGTGGTCATGGGCGACAGCAAGATCGCGGGGTCGGGAACGCTGAACAAGATTCCGTCGTAGCGCGCCAGCGCACGATTGGCCTTGCCGAGCGCCGGGATAAGTGACTCCCACTGGACGTCCGCTGCGGGCAATTTCGACGGCAGGGCGGGCTTCATTGTGCTCACGATCCGCTGAGTTTGTGTAAAGCATATCGCACGATTCGTTTACACAAGAATTCTTGTGCAACCTGTGCCTTACACAAACAGCCCACGGCGACGCACGAACCACGACAAGAGCAGCGCAAAAAGTGGTGACCCCATCGGGACTTGAACCCGAGATTACGCCGTGAGAGGGCGCCGTCCTAACCGCTAGACCATGGGGCCAGTCGTAACTTTCAAATTCTCTCACGCTAGATTCTGTTCGGGGACAAGGATTCGAACCTTGATAGCCAGATCCAGAGTCTGGCGTCCTGCCATTAGACGATCCCCGAGTTCTCCGCGCCGAGGCGGTCCGCGGCGGGAAGGAAAGTTGTAGCAGTCGTGCTGGGCGTGTCAAGACCGGCATCCGCCTTGCCGCGCCAGTTCTTGCTGGCCCCGGGGATAGATGCTATTCAGGCTCGTTTCGGCGAAGCGGTCACCGTGCAGGACATACCATGGATCTGAGTTTCTGGGCCGCGACCGACGTCGGTCGGAAGCGACAACACAACGAGGACAACTTCCTCATCGACAAGAAGTTGTCGCTCTTTGCGGTCGCCGACGGCATGGGGGGCCATGCCTCGGGCGAAATCGCATCGCAGATCGCGGTGACCGATTTTCGCAACGCGATGGAGGCCCGAAAGGATCTGCTGGACGGATATGCGCGCCATGAAGATGGCATCACGACGCAAGACATCCTCGCGGCGATGGAAAACGCCGTACAACAGGCCGGGGTCACCATCTTCGAGCGCGGACAGAAGGAGCGCGAGAAGCGCGGCATGGGCACCACCTTGTCGGCTCTCTTGCTAGTGGGCGAGCGCGCCTTCATCGCCCACGTCGGTGACAGTCGGGTCTACATGGTCAGGCAAAACCAAACCGTGCAACTGACCGAGGACCACTCGCTGGTCAACGAGCTGATCCGCCACGGCAAGGTCACGCGCGAGTCGCTGGCTGCCTCGCCCTACGCCTCGTACAAGAACGCCGTCACGCGCGCGCTTGGCGTGTACGAGACGACACAGGTCGATACCATCGACCTGGAAGTCCTGCCCGGCGACCAGTTCCTGCTTTGCTCGGACGGATTGCACGCCTACTTGCAGGACAAGGATGTCACCAGCTTCCTCGGCGGCGACCACGTGACCGCCATTCCGCAGAAGCTGGTTGACCATGCCAACAAGGGCGGCGGTCAGGACAACATCACCGCAGTCATTCTGCGCGTACAGGTCGACACGACCGATGCGGGGCAGACGCGCGCCCAGGAACTCAACCGCAAGGTCGAGGTCTTGCGGCAGATGCCGCTCTTCCGCCACCTCACCTACAAGGAAATCCTGCGCGTCCTGTCGGTCACCAAGGTCGTGGATTTCAACACCGGCGACGAGATCCTGCGCGAGGGTCAGCCGGGCGATGACCTGTTCATCCTGCTCAAAGGCAAGGTTCGGCTGCACAAGGACGGGGCCTTCGTCACCCAACTCGGACCCGGCGCGCATTTCGGCGAGATGGCCCTCATCGACAAGCGACCGCGTTCGGTCAGCGCCTCGGCCGAGGACCGCACCCGCGCCCTGGTACTGCGCCGCCAGGAATTCAACGAAATCATTCGCAACGAACCGCGTCTGTCGGTGAAGTTGTTGTGGAGCTTCGTGCAGGTGCTGGCCCAGCGTCTGCGCAAGACCACGGCCGATCTCACTGGCGCACGGCAAGAACTTCCTGACGCCTCCGACGAGACCATGTTCGACGAGTAGCCGGTCATCGGCACCCCCGAACGCAGGTCACCGATAGGCGCCCTTGCGCATTGACGGCTACTGTGACCGCACCTTCCAGATCCGTGCGATGCACACCTGTGTTCCGCGCGCGGTATCGGGCCAAGGTCGCAGCGCTGGGCAGATGGAAGGTGTTGTGCTTGCCCACCGAAACCACCGCCGTGCTTGGCTGCACGGCCGCCAGGAACTCATCCCCCGACGACATCCGGCTGCCGTGATGGGGAACCTTGAGCACGTCGCTGGCGATGGCCAAGCCCGTTTCCCCTCGCGCCACCAGCTCGGCCTCCCCGTCTTCACCGATGTCGCCGGTGAACAGCACCGCGTGGCCGGCATAGCTCGCGCGCACCACCAACGAGGCGTTGTTCGCGTCCAGGCCCGGCGGCGGGCCGATGACATCGCCGACCCACGGGCCCAGTGGTTCGACCCGCACGCCCTCTTTGTCGAACCCGGCCGGCACCGGCGTGGCGACCCCACGCTGATGCGCCAGCGCCAACAGCTCGCGGTATTTCGGGTTGTGGCCATCGTCGCCGCTGGTCCACAGAGTGCCCACCTCGAAACGCGCCAGCACGCGCAAGAGGCCGTTGAGATGGTCGGGGTGCGGGTGGGAAAGCACGACCAGATCGACGCGTCCGATGCCACGCGCGCGCAGCACCGGCTCCACCACGCGCGCCCCGGTATCGAAGGAATCATCGTAACGACCACCGCCGTCGACCAGCATGACGAACCCGCCCGGCCCCTCCAGCAGGGCCGAATCCCCCTGGCCCACGTCGATGAAAGTCACGCGCATTTCGTCAGCCGTCTTGCGGCGCAGATCGCGCACCACCAAGCTGCCGGCGGCCAGCGAACCGGCCAGCAAGGCCGACAGCAGCCATCGCAATCGCCGACCCGTGCCGCGTGAAAGTCCGTAAAGAAGAAGGCCCGCGCTGGCCACCAACGCCGCGCTTTCGAGCAGGTTGGGATAGCGAACCAGTATGATGGGCGCCAGACGCCGAAATCCCTCGGCCCCGTAGAGCGCCGCTTGCGAAGCCACACCCGCGATCCAGAGCGGCGCAGCCCCGAGTACCGGATGGGCGAGGGCCAAGAGCGCGCCCACCAACCCGCAAGGCAAGACCGCCAGTTCGACCAGCGGTACCAGCACTAAGTTGCCGACCGGCGCAACAGGCGTCACCTCACCAAAATGGTGTGCCACGAGTGGCATGGTGCTCAGGCTCGCGACGGAACTTGCGGCCAGACAGCGGCCAAGCCACCCCAGAGCCCGCCGCCACCATCTTGCACCTCTGGGCGGTGCCGCAGGCGAAAACCGCTGCGCAAAGAAGCCCAAGGCAATCACCGAGGCAAAGGAAAGCTGAAACGAGACATCGAGCAGAGCCAGCGGCGATTGCACCAACAAGACCAGCGCGGCGAACGCGATGCTGGCCGCGAGGGAGAACGGTCGATTGACCAGCATCGCGCCCAACGCGACCACAGCCATGAAAGCCGAGCGCAGGGTGGCCATGGCCTCGCCAGTGAGCAAGGTGTACAGCGCCACCGCGGGCAGCGACAGCGCAGCGGCCAGCGCCGTGGCATTCATGCGTAAAGCCCATTGGGGGACCAACAGGGCCAGCCGGCGCAACAGCCCGAAGACCAGCGCTGCGACAACCGCCAGGTGCAGTCCCGAAACCGACAGAACGTGCGTGGCCCCGGCCGCGCGAAACCCCTCTTCGACCTCGGGTGACACCTCGGTGCGCTCGCCCAGCACCATGGTGCGCACGAATGCAGCCGCAGGACCGGCGAGGCGCTGATCGATCACCCGTGCCATGGCCGAGCGCAGGCGAAAGGCCAGACGTCGCGGCGGCCATCCCGAGCCCTCCAGCCCAGAGACGATTTGGATGTCTGCTGCGCTCCGGACGCTGGCGAGCAGGTCCACGCCCTGTGCCTTGGAGAGAAGGCGCGCATCGGGCAAGCCGGGATTGGCGAACCCGCGCGGCAGGAAAAGCCGTGCGCTGAACGCCACCTCATCCCCTGGTGCCAGATCGGGCACGCCCTCTGTCACGGTCACCACCGCACTGACGTTCAGGGGAGATCCGTCGAGCGAGTGAACCGCCAGCAGGAACCGTATCTTCTTGCTCTCCCCCTGCCCTGCGCCTGCCTCCGGCCCCATGACGACCTGGCCTGACAGCCGAACCAGCGTGTCTTCGGGCACGGCCCACGATGGGGCCTCGCACTCACGAACCGCTCGAATACCGAGCCCGGCACCTGCCGCCAGCGCTCCTGCCGCGACTGCAGTGACCCACGCGCGACGGCTCAGACTCCAGGCCAGCAGCCCGAGCGCCACCAGCCCGAACCCGGCCGCGACATAGGCCGCAGAGAGAATCGCGACGGCGATCCCGCAAGCGAACGCGCAGACCCATATAGCGAAGACCATGTCGGATCATCGTCCGACTCGGCCCTAAGTTGTGTCCCGGCAGACACATCCACCGAGATCAAATTACAACATCTCGCGCTTGGCCATTGCCTTGCGCATCTTGCCCAGGGCCTGCTCCTGCAGTTGGCGCACCCGCTCGCGTGACAGACGGTATTCGTCGCCGATTTCCTTCAGCGTGCGTTCGCGGTCGTTCACCAACCCAAAACGCTTGCGCAGGATGTCTGCCTCGATGGGCTTGAGCACGCTCAGCAGCTTGAGCATCTCCCGCTGGGTCTCGCTGCTCATCATCTGGTCAGGAGGAGCCGGTGCCTCGTTGGGGTCGACCAGGACATCGATGAGTCGCCGGCCATCGTCGTCCGAGAGCGAGCGATCGAGCGACACGGGGTTGTCAGCCAAGAAGGTGCGCATCTTCTCCAGCTTCTCGGCCTCGATCCCGGTCACCGAGGCAATCTCGTCGGTGGTGGCTGGACGCTCCAGCTTGGACTGCAACTCGCGTTCGGACTTGGCGATGCGGTGATAGGCGTCGATCATGTGCACGGGCAAACGCACCGCCCGGCCCTTGTCGGCCAGCGCCCGGCTGATCGCGTGACGAATCCACCAACTCGCGTAGGTGGAAAAGCGGAAGCCGCGACGATAGTCGTAGCGCTCGACAGCCTTCATCAGGCCGATGTTGCCCTCCTGGATGAGATCAGGCAGCGGCAGACGGCCGTGGTTAAAACGCCGCGCGATGGATACGACCAGACGCAGGTTCGCCTTCACGAACTCGTTCTTGGCGCGCTTGACCACGGCCGCCTTCGACGAAACGGCCTCGACGAACTGACGGAAGGCTCTGTTGTTGGTCGGAAAGCCAAGACCCTCCACCGGACGCCCCAACCTGGCCGCGCCATTCAAACGATGGATCTCGGCCATAGCGGCATCGACGAAAACTCGGTCGATGTCCAATTCCTTCAGCTTGACGGCAAGGTCGTCTATCAGTTTCTCGAACTTCTTGTTCTTCGCAACCACGGCACGGCGTCCGATCCGCTCAGCCAGCATCCGGTAGGCCTTGAACTCAAGCAACGGCTTGCCGACCGCTGCCTCGACGGTTGCGGCGGCGTGCCCTGCCCACGGCGTGAAGGCCAGGATAACCCGCCACAGGCCCAGCTCGAGTTCCTCTATGTGGCGCGCGGTTTCGAACTCCTGTTCCGGCCGCAGCACATCCAGCTCCGCCATGTCGCGGAAGTACATCGAGAGGAAACTCTGCGGCTCCTCGGACTTCTTGGTTTCGCCTTCAGGCCCAGCAGGGCGCGCGACGACCTCCTCTTCGTCTTCCGAGTCGTCATCGGCCTCTTCTTCCGGAACCGTAGCCAGATCGACCTCCAGATCCTCCTCTGGAACAGCCACCACCACGGCTTCGATGGGCTCAATCTCCACAGGCAAATCATCGACCGCGGCTACGAAAACAGCCTCGGCCATCGTCGGCTCTGGCAATCCCATCTCGATGCCAACGTCATTGGCCGGTCGCGGCAAGGGACCTGACTCCTCAGCAATGCTTCTGACAGTCCGGCGCCCAGCCTTGACGCGGATGTTTCCGTTAGCCGGCCGCTGCCTGCGAGCTGATTTCATTCTTGTTGCTGTACGGTCCATTGCTTCTTCTCTTTGGATAGACGACTTTAGGCCTCCCCTACTACACGTATACGGTCCGGGGCGCCAGAATATTCCTGGCAGCGCTTATTCTCTCTCGTACACTTTGATGTTTGACTCCCGTCGTTGGTTTCAGAGGCGTCAAATGCGACAGGGCTAGCGCAACGCCGGTGGCAAGTCGGAGCCACCCTGCGCGTTCCGAACTGACGCCCCTGTTTCCAAGACGTTAGTGTCGCGAAGCCGCCGGATCGTGCAGTCGCGGCACGGAAATCCGCAAATAACTCCCTGAGTTATCCGATTTACGTCAACTGACGCTCACAAACCAGGACGACATGACGCGACGCGGCTCCAAGAAACGGCTCCTTGTTTGCCAGACTTCCAGAGACTTCAAGTACTTGGAACCCGGCTCGACGCAAGACCCTGCCCATCTCGTGAAGGCTGTAGGCACGAATCGAAATCTCGTTCTCGACCTGGCGTCCATCCCCGAAGACGATTGAACGGCGAATCAAGACCCTGCTCGTATGGAAGTCGAAATCCACCTCCTCTAGCACCACGCAGCCGTCGCCTTCCCACCAGACCCGGCTGGGCAGATCGGACACGATGTAGTCCCGGTTGATGGTGTCAACCAGGAACCGCCCTCCAGGTTTCAGCGCGCGACAGATCGACGAGGCGACGTGCAGGTTGGTTTCCTCGTCGAAGTAGCCGAACGATGTGAGAACGCAGTAGGCGGCATCGAACTGGCCGTCGTAGGTCATTTCGCGCATATCTGCATGCACAAAATTGACCGACAGTGCCCGACGCTGGGCTTCGTCGGCGGCACGGATGAGAAGTGGCAAAGACAGATCGAGCCCCGTCACCCGGAATCCACGCTGGCCGAACTCGATTGCATGTCGGCCGTAGCCGCACGCAATGTCCAGCACTTCGCCCGCAACTGGCGGAGACAGCGCCTCCTTCATGAAGGCCGTCTCCCGCAGCGTCTGCTGGGCGGTCATGAAAGGCAGGGTGCGCAGATAGTCCTCGTCGAAGACCTCCTCGAACCACGGCTTGAGCCTCTTCTTGAGGGGCCGGCGGGACAGGGCTTCGGGAAGGAGTGGCGCCTCACGCACAATGGCTGGGGCGGTTTCACGCCCGACGGATCCGCCTGCCTCCGAGGGAGATTCTCGCCCCCGCGGCTGCGACGGTACCGCCAGCGCCCCGGCAATGCCGGGTACCGGCGGCGGTGTTGGGGCCGTCGATGCTGCTGGGGTCGATGGCGTATCGGCAGGCTCCATGACCTCGAATTCGCCCTCAACAACCTCGGCCGTCTCGGCCATCCTTATCGGGGCCTCTGGCAGAGCGCCGGTCGTGAGAGTTGCCTGCGAAGCTGGACGAGAGGCGTCTCCGCCCTGCCCTGTCATCACCCCGGTTTCCGCCACCAAGCGGGGTGATGTCGCCGGGGCTTGCTCGGCCAGCGGAGTGGGGGCGACTGATTCTCGCCTGGGCGGCGGAGTCACGACCTCCGCCTCTCGTTTCGGCAGCACAGTTACCGTCCGCGCTTCTGGTCGAGGTGGTGGAGTCACGACCTCCGCCTCTCGTTTCGGCAGCACAGTTACCGTCCGCGCTTCTGGTCGAGGTGGTGGAGTCACGACCTCCACTTCTCGTTTCGGCGGTGGAGTCACGACCTCCGCCTCTCGTTTCGGCAGCACAGTTACCGTCCGCGCTTCTGGTCGAGGTGGCGGAGTCACGACCTCCACTTCTCGTATGGGTGGCGGAGTCACGGCCTCCGCTTCCCGTGGAGGTGGCGGAACCACGGTCCGCATCTCTGGCAGGGGCGGCGGAGTCACGCTTGCCATCTCGTCCGTCGCGCCAGGTGGCTCGTCCTCACCATCTTCCGGCGGGCCATCGGCAACAATGATCTCGAAGCTCTCGCCTCGTGGCGAAGAAGTGTCGCGTGCGGATTCTTGGATGGCCTCTGGCAGCGCTCCCTTGATCGCGCTCTCGGCGGGAGTTTCGGGCGAACTCGATGCAACGGGCGTTCCCGCGCTCGGCTGGTCGGAGCCGGGCTCACTCACTAGTGGCTGGCTCGCCAGCGGCAAAGCCAGCGCGCGATGGCCGTGCAGATCCGGAATGCACCACTTGAGCGTCGGATCGTGGCCCTCCTGATTCTCCGCCGGCGGGCGACTATTGGCCGTCCCAGGAATCGCGACGGTCTCGGGCGGTACAGGGGAAGGCGGACCAGCGGCAGAATCATTCTTGTTCATGACGACACACCGGATGACGAAGGGACAAGCATTCCTACCGCCGATCCCATGCGTATTGCGCTCCCTTCCGCCAGCTTTTCGAGAACCACATGCCCCGGCTCGAACACGGCAATGGTGGTGGAGCCAAGGTTGAAAACCCCAAGTTCATCCCCGCGCCCGATGCTTCTCGGATCGCGAAAGCTCTTGCTGCGCACACCGCCTGCCGCGAACCCCGGACCATGGGTGGCCACATCGAGATCGTAGCTGGCCGTAATGTGCCCTACGCCAACAGCAGCGACCATCACCACGACGGAGAGGCCGGCCGTGCCGTTTATGACAGTGATGAAGCGTTCGTTGCGCGCGAACAACCCCGTCTCTCGCGCAACGCTCCGTCTTCCCACCGGGAACAGTCGCCCGGGAATGTGCGTCCACCGCGTGATCTTGCCGCTCACGGGCGCGTGGACACGGTGGTAGTCGCGCGGCGAAAGGTAGGTCACCAGATACGGCCCCCCGTCCAGTCGAGCCGCCAATTCGCCATCGGCGAGCAGATCGGACAAGGTGAAGACTGAGCCCTTCGCCTCCAGCAACTTGCCCTGCGAAACCACGCCGGCGTCGCACACCACGCCATCGGAAGGCGCCACGACTGCGTCGGCCCTCGATGCAACCGAGCGTGCTCCGGGGCGCAACCTACGCGTGAAGAACTCTTGCAGGCTCGTGTACCGGTCAAGCGGCCATTCGGCCTCAGCCAGATCGATGTCGTACTTCCGGGCAAATGACTTGAGCACCAAAGAGCGAACCGGCCCAGGCAAGGTGCGCCTGGCTCCCCATCCGACGAAACCGGATAGAGTTCTCTGCGGCGCAAGCCGCCAAGCGGACCGGACGACACGCTCACCGAGAGACAGAGTGGACATTCCGGTTCAACCAACCGCAAGAAAGTAAGCCTAGATGGAAAACTCTAGGCTAGGTCTTGCGTTCTGTGCAACCGCTTTCGATGCATCTCTGCCGACAAAGGCTGGTTCAAAAATGCAAGAAGGCGCTGACGCATGCGCAAACAGGCATTCTTGCCGTGCGCGGCTGCGACAGCGCCTTCGTGAGCGGCTTACCCGCGCGTGCGCTACGCGTCGAAGTACAGTGCGAACTCAAGCTGGGTCGGGCGTAGGCGCGATGGCTTGATCTCGTTCTCCTCTTTCCAATCGATCCACGTGTCGATGACGTCCTTGGTGAAAACGTCGCCTTTGAGCAAGAAGGCGTGATCCTTCTTGAGGGCTTCAATGGCCTGTTCGAGCGAGCCGGGCGCCTTGGGAACGTCTTTCATTTCCTCGGGCGATAGGGCGTAGATGTCCTTGTCCAGTGGGTCGCCGGGCTTGATTTTGTTCTCGACGCCGTCGACACCAGCCATCAGCATAGCGGCAAAAGCCAGGTACGGATTGGTCGTGGGGTCTGGGCAGCGGAACTCAATGCGCTTGGCTTTGGCCGAGGCAGCCACGGGCACACGAATGGCGGCCGAGCGGTTACGCGACGAGTAGGCCAGGTTCACGGGCGCTTCGAAACCGGGCACCAGGCGGCGATAGCTGTTGAGCCCTGGGTTCGTAATGGCCAGAAGGGCCGGCGCGTGCTTGATGAGACCGCCGATGTAATAGAGCGCCGTCTCGGACAAACCGGCGTACTTGTCGCCAGCAAAGACGTTCTTCTCACCCTTCCAGATGGACTGGTGACAGTGCATCCCCGAGCCGTTGTCCCCGAAGAGCGGCTTGGGCATGAAGGTCGCGGTCTTGCCATTACGACGCGCGACGTTCTTGACCACGTGCTTGTACCACATGGTTCGGTCGGCCATGATGGTGAGCTTGTCGAAGAGCATGGACAGTTCCGCCTGACCGGCCGTCGCCACCTCGTGATGGAAGACCTCGATGGGGATCCCGACCCCTTGCAGGGTCAGCGCCATCTCAGCGCGAATGTCGTACTGGGTGTCGTTGGGTGACACCGGGAAGTAGCCGCGTTTGTAGTCAGGCTTGTAGCCGAGGTTTCCGCCCTCTTCATCGTTCGCGCTGTTCCAGCGACCCTCGACCGAATCGACCTTGTAGAAGGAGTGGTTCGGCCCTTCGCCGAAACGGACCTCGTCGAAGATGAAGAACTCCGGCTCCGGTCCCAGGTACACGGAATCACCCAGGCCGATCTGCTTGATGTGAGCCTCGGCTTTCTTGGCAACATAGCGCGGATCACGGCTGTAAGGCTGGTGGGTAACGGCGTCGACGATGTCACAGATCAGCGAGAGGGTCGGCTCCTTGAAGAATGGGTCGACGCACGCGGTGCTGGCGTCGGGAACAAAGATCATGTCGGACTCGTGGATGGCCTTCCAGCCGCGGATGGAGCTGCCATCGAAGCCAAATCCCTCGGTGAAACAGTCTTCGGTGATCCGGTGGATCGGCATGGTGGTGTGCTGCCACTGGCCCAAGAGATCGACGAATTTGTAGTCGACAAGCTTGAGTCCGCGTTCCTTGATCAGTTTCAAAACCTCGGCTGGTGACATTTGCTACGCTCCTCCTGCGCGTTCGATGCGCATATTTGTTCGGCGAACCACTCAATCCCTCTGATTAGAGGGCGTCCTCGCCACGCTCGCCAGTACGTATGCGAATGACTTCCTCTACGGGCAATACGAAGATTTTTCCATCCCCGATGTGGCCAGTGCGGGCCACCGACATGATGGCCTCCACCACGTCCTTGACCATGTCGTCCTTGACCACGATCTGGATGCGGACCTTGGGCACGAAATCCACGACGTAGGCGGAGCCGCGATACACCTCTTTCCGGCCTCCCGTTCGCCCGAATCCCTTGACTTCCGAAACCGTCATACCCTGGACGCCGATCTCGCGCAGTCGATCCTTGACGTCATCGAGCTTGAACGGCTTGATGATTGCTTCGATCTTTTTCATGAGTCACCGGGCGCAGAGACTAGAGGGCCTTGGCCTTGGCTTCAATCTTCTTCGTGAATGACGCCGAAAGAAGATTAGCCATCCTAGGTTTCCGGCGTATTTCCTGTTGGCAAATTTGGCGTAACCCTGTGTCCGCGCGCAGAACCCCATAGAAGATCTGCCAGCGCGACGCGACATTTTCATCGTGACCTTTTCCCATGGGTCGGCCGGCGGCTAGTGACCAATCGCCAAGCCGCCGATGAGTTCGCGCACGTCATTCACGCCCTGAGCATGGCAGTAGCATTCGATCTCGCGGACGATCCGTTCTGCCGAGGCAGGGTCAACGAAGCTCTGCGTGCCGACCTGCACGCAGCTGGCTCCCGCGAGCAAGAACTCAATGGCGTCGGTACCGTCCTGGATGCCGCCTATCCCGCAGATGGGTATGGGAATCCTCGCCCGATGCACCTGATAGACCATGCGCAGGGCAACCGGCTTGATGGCCGGGCCGGACAACCCCCCGAAAACCGTCCCGATCTTCGGCCGGCGAGTGCGCGCGTCGATGGCCATTGCCGTGATGGTATTGATGATGGAAACCGCGTCCGCCCCGTTGTCGGCGCATGCGCGTGCCAAGGCCACGATATCCGAGGTATTGGGGGTCAACTTCACCCAGAAGGGCTTGCGTATCACGGCCCGGCAAGCCCTCACCAGATCACCAAGGACCGATGGATCGCGACCAAACTCGATGCCTCCCGCCTTGATGTTTGGGCATGATACGTTCATCTCCAGGCCGTCAACCCCGTCAAGCGCGGCCAGTCGAGCGCCACAGTCGACATACTCGTCGAAGGTAGTGCCGAAGAAGTTGACCAAGACGCGGGTTCCGCAGGAACGCAGGAACGGGAGTTTCTCTAGAGCAAAGGCCTCGACGCCGACGTTCTCCAATCCGATGGAGTTCAGCATGCCGGCGGCCGTCTCGCAGATGCGCGGGGGCGGGTTGCCAAAGCGTGGCTTGGGCGAAATCCCCTTGGTGACCAGCCCGCCCAATCTGGGCAGGGAGAGTAGCGTGTCAAACTCCTGGCCATAACCAAAGGTGCCAGAGGCGGTGAGCACCGGGTTGCGAAACTCGATTCCGCCGCAGCTCGTGCGCAGGGTTGGCGTTCTTTCTTCCCGAGTGTCCAAACTGGACGTCATGGGGCGCCCGCTTCCATTCCGCTGGTCGATGCGGCCGGCGCGTGGGACATCACCTCGGCAGCGGGAAAGACTGGACCCTCCTTGCAAACATAGCGGTACTGGCGCGTCCGTGCCGCCACGGCGCAGCCCAGGCAGACGCCGATACCACAGGCCATCTGTTCCTCCAGCGATAGATAGCACTCGATGTCGCAATTCTGTGCGATGCGCCCCACGGCCCAAAGCATCTCGCGCGGACCGCAGGACATGATGCGCAAACGCCGATCTGAATCCGCTGCGCGCCAGCGCTCGATCCGAGCTTCCAATTCATCCGTCACGCGGCCCCGACGGCCGAGGGAGCCGTCTTCGGTGACCAGATGCATGGCAATTCCCAGGCTGCGCATCTCGCCCAAGAGCACCAGATCGCGTGAAGTCCGGCCGCCATAGAGCATCTCAGAACCGTCAGCCATGCCAAGGCGGGCAGCTGACTCGGCTTGCATGAAGAGTGGCGGCAAGCCGACACCGCCAGCCACAAGCAAGTCGGTCATGTTGGCCGAAGGCACAGGAAAGCTGTTGCCGAGGGGACCGAGGACCGAAACTCTTGCTCCCGGGGGCGACCGCTCCATCAACGCAGTGCCCCTGCCGACCACCTTCGCCAGAAGGTCTGCTCGCCCCTCGTGAGCCACTGACAAGAGCGACAGTGGCCTCGGCAAGAGAGGGTCGCGTCCCCAATCGCCGCGAAGCATCACGAACTGACCAGGCCTGCTGCCTGCGAGAGGTTCACAGCCCCCAAGGCGAAGAACGAAGTAACCACCTCCAAGCGAGCGGTTCTCAATCACTCTGGCGTCGAAATAGCGCATCTGCAGCCTAGACCAGCTTCTACAACAACGCCCCACGGAGTTTCCACGCCCGTCCGCGCTCCCCTCTGGTGTTTTCTTCTACTTGATGTTTCACCGATGGTTCATCTCGCAACAAATTGAAATGATTTACAAATACTTGATGTGCCTTCGCGGCAAGAGGAAGAAAATCCATGTTTTTCCAGTGTTACGCCCCGTGATTTGTTGCACGTAGCAGTCAGCTGTGTTACTAGCCGAAGTTGTCGTGAATTCAGGGTTTTGATGATGGACTTCATGTTCGAAGATGAGGTCGACGAAGTCGGATCGGATGTAGAAGCCTTTTGCCCAAAATGCAAGGCTGACACGACTCACGTCGTAATCTCCAAGTACGAAGACGAGATTCGCCGCGTTCAATGCAATCCTTGCGGAGACGTGCATTCGTTTAGAAAACCGCGCGGCGAGGCGGAAGACGACGTCCCAGAGCCAGTCGCAGCGCGTAAGCGCGCGATGATGAAAAAGTTCACGTGGGAGGAGTTCTTCGCGAAGCACGGTGAGAAAGAGGCCAAGCCGTACGAGTTCCGGGACTGCTATCGTGAGAATCAGATCGTCTTCCATCCGAAGTTCGGCAAGGGATTTGTCTCCGAGATTGTTTCGGAGAGCAAGGTGGAGATCACGTTCGCAGACGCGCGCCGCATCTTGGTCCACAATCGAAAGGACATCCCTGGATCGCCGTTGGCGGCCGAGGATGATGGGCTTCCGTCGAGCGCTCTTCCCAACAAGCCAGCGGCCGGGACCAAGTCCAAGGAAAAGAAGCTCCCGGCGCAGGCCAAACCCTCACAACCTGCGCGGGAGACTCCAGCGGAGGTTTCGCGAAAAGCAGGCGCTTCGGTGCCCGCTCAGAAACTTTCCGCCAAGAAGCCGGCCGCCAAGAAGCCGGCTGCCAAGAAGCCGGCCGCCAAGAAGCCGGCCGCCAAGAAGCCGGCTGCCAAGAAGCCGGCTGCCAAGAAGCCGGCCGCCAAGAAGCCGGCTGCCAAGAAGCCGGCCGCCAAAAAGCCGGCTGCCAAGAAGCCGGCTGCCAAGAAGCGCAGATAGCAACCGGGCCGGCCGGTGCTTTCGCCGCTACTTGATGACGAGCACGAAGATGTCGTAGAAGGCGTGGGTGTAGACGGCTACCGCAAACCCGCGCCGCCAGAAGAGCAGCCCGAAGAAGATCCCGGCCAGAACTCTGAATACGAAAGGGCTGATCGCAAGAGGGTCACCGTAGGGCGGCAGATGGTGCATCGCGGAGAACAACGCCGACGAGAGTACCAGAGCCCCGAGCAGCGCAGCCCACCGGGCGACGCGCACGACCTTCTCTAGCACAAGAGCCAGTCCGCTGAGCAAACCCAGGCGAAACACACTTTCTTCGTACACGCCCGCACCCAGCGACATCACGAAGCGGGTCAGCAGTCCCTGCCCTTCGATCCCGCCCGCAAGTCGGGGCGATATACCAAGCATCCTGGTCATGACAAAGACGATCAAGGATCCCATGGTGAGTGCCCAGACCACGCTTTCGAGTATCACTGGTATTACCACCGCGCCGTTGAAACGCTGGCGCCGACCAAGCGCCATCACGGTTACCAGAAACAGAACCAGAACGCCTCCCAGAAAGCCGAGATAGCCCGTCAGGGTCAGCCCGAAGGTACGGAAAAGGAGCGTCGTGACGAAGTCCACTCCGTTCAGCACGGGAAGCGTAAACAGGATCCCCACCTGATAGATGAGAAACAACGGGAAGACGAGGATGAGGCTCGTCAGCAAATTCCTGGGGTTGTCCGCTGCCGCTGGCATGGGGCCTACCTGGAAATCGGTCGTGCGTCCGGATCGTATCGTAGCTGCCGAGTGGGAACAGCCTCGCCCGATCGGCCGCGGGATCCGGCCACGCTCCCGCCAGAACGCGCCGCCGCCCGCGCCGCACCGGGCGTCTGCACAGGCGGCTGGACCACGGCCGTCACCTCGCGCTTGGGGTCGAGGTACTTGCGCGCCACCCGTGCCACGTCGGCGACCTTGACCTTCATGATGTTGTCGCCGTAAAGGCGATACGATTGCCAGCCCTGACCATAGGCTTCATAGAACGCCAGCGCGGCCGCGATCGCGCTCTTGCGCTGCAACCCGATCGCGTGGGTTCCGATGAGATAGCGCTGCGCTCGTTGCAATTCGTCCGCGGAGATGCCGTTCTCAACCACGGCCTTCAGCTCCTCCCGAATACTGTGAATGGCTTCTTCCACTTTCTCTGGGCTGGTCGCCACGTAGACGGCGAAATACCCTGGGTCCATTCCTTCAAGGGAAAAGGCGCTCACCCGATAGGCCAGGGCTCGCTTCTCGCGAATCTCACTGAACAAGCGTCCCCCCTGCCCGGACAGAACATGCGCCAGCACCTCCAAGGAAAAGCGGTCAGGATTAGCGAAGGTCACGCCTGGGAAGCCGAGCACCACATGCGCCTGCTCCTTGGCCATGAACTTGAAAACCTGGTTCGGCACTTCTGGAGGCGCCTCGGTTGCAATCTCAGGCAGTTGGGCGCCGGCGTCCGATGCGCCGGCAAAAAGCGTCCCCACCTTGGCAATCACACGGCTGGGATCCACGTCCCCCACCACCGCAAGCGTGAGATTCTTGATAGCGTAGAAGCGGTGGAAGTACTGCAGCAGCTTGCGTCGGGTGAACCCGGCGACGGAATCAGCCGTGCCCAGAGGGTCGAGGCGATAGGGGTGCTGCTTCCAGAGGCCCGAATGGAAAAGGCGGAATGTCACCTGACCCAGGTTATCTTCCTGCGCCCGAATGTCGTCGATGACGATGCGCCTCTCCTTGTCCAACTCCTCGTCGGAAAAAGTGGCGTTGAGCAGACAGTCCGCCACCAAGTCAAAGCCGCGATCGAGATAGCGCGACAGGAACTCGGCCTGCAGCCCCAGACTGTTGCGGCCCGAATAGCCCGAGATGCTGCCTGCCATGCCCTCGACGTCATTCATGATTTGCTCTGCGCTGCGGGTCTTGGTGCCGCGCGAGAACAGACTGGCCAGCATGTGGGAGATGCCGTTGGATCGTTCGTCCTCGTAGCGGAGTCCACCGACCCAGGTCGCGCGCACGGCAACGATGGGCACCGAGGCGTCACGCAGAACCAAGAGCTTGAGCCCGGAGGAAAAAACGTGCGTGACGACGCGATCACCCTCGCCAGCGGCGGTCACGCGGGCAAAGCGCGCGTCGGCTCTGGTCTCGGCCAACTCGGCCAGCTTCTTGATAGTGGCCGCGATCTTCTCCGTCCTAGCCTTCTGCTTGTCAGTCTTTGGCTCTGGCACCTGGGCGAAGACCGTCAGGTTCGACACCCGCAGGTACTGGGCAGCGACACGTCTCAGATCAGCCGGGCTCAGCTTCTGCAGGCTGGCAAGATAGCGATCCTCGAAGTTTACGTCGCCAGCGATGGCCGCGAAGAAGCCCAGCTTGCGCGCATGGCCCTGGACCGTCTCCTTGTCGTAAACACGATCACTCTCCAAGATGGTGCGCGCCTTGGCCAACTCCCCCTGCGCCATTTCCTCGTGCGACAAGCGCAGAATCTCGTCGAGCATGGCGCGAACAGCCTCGTCGACACGCCCCGGGGGAAGGCTGGCGGCCACTACCATGAGTCCGGGATCGCGCGCGGAAAACAGATAGGCCGAGGTGTTGGTCACGAGTTGGCGGTTGCGCACGACTTCAAGATTGAGCCGCGAGCTGTCGCCCTGGCCGAGCGCCACTGCCAGAAGGTCGAGCGCGGGCACGTCGGCGTGGTTGATGGATGGGGTGTGAAAACCCAGGAGGAGCTGGGTTTCCTTCACGTCACGCGCAGCCGCGACCACACGCAGCTGGGACTGCTCGGCTTGCCGGGGCCGGGCCGCAACCGGGACTCCCGCGGGAAGAGCAGAGAAGGCCTGCGTGATCTTGTGGCGCGCACTGTCCGAGTCGAAGTCGCCAACCACGACCAGCGTCAGGTTGCTGGCCACGTAGCACTTGGAAAAGAAGGCCACCAGATCTTCGCGGCGCAAGCGGCCCACGGTGGCCTCGGTCCCGATGATGGGGCGCCCATAGGGGTGTTGGTCGAACGCCGCGCGAAACAGGCCCTGCCCCGCCTGGCGTTCCGGGTCGTCGAGTCCTTGCTTGATCTCTTCGAGCACGACATGGCGCTCACGATCAAACTCGGCGGGGTCGAAGCTGGCGTTCTGAAGCGTGTCGGCCAGGATGTCGAGGCCGGCATCGAAGAACCGACTGGCCAGCACGAGGTGGTACACGGTTTCGTCGTGGCTGGTCCAGGCGTTGATCTCGCCGCCAGAGCCCTCCACCTCGCGCGCGATCTGGCCGACGCCGCGCCGCTTGGTGCCCTTGAACAGCATGTGTTCGAATACGTGCGCGATGCCTGCCAGTTCAGGGGGCTCATCGGCTGACCCGATCTTGACCCAGGCCTGAAATGCCACTACGGGCGCGGCGTGGTTTTCTTCGAGAACCACTTCCAGGCCGTTGTCGAGACGAAAGATCACGGGTTTTCCTCTCCCGGCTACAGCCTCTGGTTGCGTCACCCCCAGAGCGCCATTCGGCCATCTGTGACTACAGCCGGCGGCCACCAGGAGCGTGCAAGAGAGGACAGCTAGCCTCACCGCCGCAACCGTAGCACGTCACGGGCCTGCTTGGGGACATGCGTTGTGGTAGAGTGAGGAAGATGACAGGCGTAGGTCGCTGTCCCGTCTGCAAGCGAGCCATCCCTCCTGAATCGGCCAGCGCGTCCTACCGGCCTTTTTGCTCGCAGCGTTGCAAGCTGGCGGATCTGGGGAGTTGGCTGGACGGCGCCTACCGCATCAGCCGGCCGATCTCCGAGGAGGATCTGGACCAAGGTGTGGAGCAAAATGAAAGCGGGACGGACGAACCACACTGACCGCTGCGGTCGTTTTCTCGTGGCGACTCCGGCTGGTCGTGCTAATTTTCGCCGCCTTGGCGCGGGGGAGTTGGCTGGGTGTCCGCCCGGTCAGCTTCCCGGTCGAACGAAAACACAATCGGGGCGTGGCGCAGTCTGGTAGCGCGTTCGGTTCGGGACCGAAAGGCCGGAGGTTCAAATCCTCTCGCCCCGACAACCTCATTGTTTCGCTCCTAGCTGGGCGCGCTTCTCAAGCGTGTACCAACGGGGATCGGATGACCGGCGAGTACTGCGGTGGCTGGCAAGCGCTTCCGGCCGGGCATCTGCAGTTCGGCAAAAGCGACGGCGCCTCCCCCACACGCGACGGCCAACCCCTGCGGCACCAGCCCCTGGACCTCGCCGGGGGCACCCTGCCCCTCTATCACGCGTGCGCCGAAGACCTTCACCGGCTGGTCGACCAGAAAGACCGTTGCGCCCGGCCATGGGTCCACACCGCGCGCCTGCGCTGACACGGCCCGTGCGGGGGCGCCAAGGTCGAGGTAGCCGTCCTCCTTTTTCATCAGTGGCGCAAGCGTGGCGCCTGTCTCGTCCTGCACTTGCAGCGTGACGCTGCCGTCAGCGATGCGGGGCAGGGTTTCGACAAGCAATTTGCTCCCCAGCAACGCCAGCCGCTCAGCCAGCGTCCCCGCGGTGTCGTCGTCGCGAATCGGCTCTTCCTCCCAGGCCGCCACCGGCCCGGTATCTAGGCCTTCTTCCATGCGCATCACGGATACGCCCGTCTTGGTCTCGCCACGGATCACCGCCCACTGAATGGGCGCGGCGCCTCGGTACCTGGGCAACAGCGAGGCATGCACGTTCCACGCGCCCAACTTCGGCACGGCCAGAAGATCTGGTGGCAGGATACGGCCGTAGGCCACCACCACGAAGACGTCGGGCTGCAAAGCCGAAAGCTCCTTGGCCAGCGCGCCGTCGCGCAGCTTGGTCGGCTGCTGGACCGGCAGCCCGAGCCGCAGGGCCAGTTCCTTCACCGGCGGCGGCTGCAACTTCTTGCCCCGTCCCGCCGGCCGGTCCGGCTGGCTCACCACCGCCAGCACCTGGTGTTCACCAGCCATTGCCCGCAGCGACGGCAGCGCGAAGGCTGGAGAGCCGAAGAAAATCACGCGCACGCCATCAACCCCTGGGCGCGTCGGCTGAAGGCTCCGCGGCCGATTCCGGCTGCGGCGGCTGGGCCTCCACTTCTGGCGCCTGGTTGAGTTCGTAGGCTGCTCGCAAGGCGGGCGTCGAAAGTACGCGCAGCCCCTCGTCCAACACTTCGCGGATCGTTTCGAGTGCCGTCTTCAGCTCGTGGGCCAGGTCAGGCCCCAGAGCCTCGGGCGAGCACTCTCTGACCAGACGCTGGTGGGCGCGTCGGATCTCGGTCGCATCCGCCTGTCGATCCACACCCAGAATCTGGAAGTAGTCGCCCTCCTGTGCCAGCGCCTGCCGCGCCAACAGCCGCTCACGTGCGATCTGCAGATCGCGCACGCCGAAGCGTAAGCCCTCGTTGGCTCCGCCGCCCGACCTTGCGGGGCGCAAGGCCCCGAAGCACGACAGGGCAAAGGCGATCTGCCAGACCGTCGCATCGGGCAGGCCGCTGGAGCGTGCGACCTCGTCCAAGGACCGTACCCCATCGAACAAGAGAGGCACGCGCGCCTCGGCTGGGTCGGTCAACATTTGCTTCACCACATCGGCCGAGGTACCCGACGTGTCGAGCGCAAAGAGGTTCTTGCCCGAGCCGACATGAGCCGCGATCTTCTCGCTGGAATAGCCACGCGCGAGCCCCTCACGCACCAGAGCCGCAGGATGACGCAAGAGCCGCGTCCGCTCCGGTCCAGCGGTCATCCCAGGCTCGATTTGCCAAAGCCCGGCGGTCCAACCGAACAGCGAAAGAATGATGCTCTCGTAGTGGCGGCGCACCGCCGGCAGCAGCTCATCACTGCGCAGAAAGCCCAGGTCGACCAGCACCCCGCCCACCTTGCGTCCGGATGCCCCGACGATCTTCTCCACCTCCTCGCGCTGGGCCGTCGACACCGTCCGCTCCCGAACCAGCATGGCCAGCATGCGATCCGCCACGTCATTCGAAGCCGCCATGACCGGCAAACCGGCCTCGAAATACACGCTCTTCTCGACCGGCTCCTGCCAGATTCTCAGGCGGCCCGTGGTTCCGTCGCTGAAGATGCGGCCCATCAAAACCGGCAGTCCGATCTCGGCGAGAGCGCCAGCTGAAGCGGGACCTTCGTCTCCCACGGCTTCCAGCGCAGTCGACATCTCTGCCTCGATGACATCGTCGATGCCCGCGGCCAACCGGCCGAGCAACTGCGAAAGATCTTCGTTCACCGGTGCCATCACAACACGCTTTGTGGATCGACGTCGATAGCCAGCCGCACGTCACGCGGCAGGGTCACCTCGGCAGCGGAGCGCGCCACGGCCTGCAGTTTTCCCCGGTCGGTCCCGGCCAGCCAGATCTGATAGCGACTGCGGCCGCGCAGCCTGCCGATGGGTGCCTCGGCCGGGCCCAGCACCACGACCGCGCTCCCCGCCTGCGCGCGGGCACGCGTCGCCACGTCCGTGGCGGTGGCGCGAACTGAAGCTTCGTGACGGCCGTCCAAGCGAAGAGCGATCATACGCGAAAACGGCGGATAACTCGCACTTTCTCGTCTCGCCAACTCATCGCGCACGAAGCCCTCGTAGTCGTGATCGCGCAGGAACTGGATGGCCGGGTGCTCCGGGCAATAGGTCTGCACCACGATGCGGCCCGGTCGATCGCCGCGGCCGGCACGACCAGCGACCTGCTCGAGAAGCTGGAAGGTCCGCTCGGCCGCGCGGAAGTCTGGCAGGTGCATGCCCTGGTCAGGCTGCAGCACGCCCACCAGGGTGACGCCGCCGAAGTCGTGCCCCTTGGTGACCATCTGGGTTCCCACCAGGATATCGATCTCGCGAGCGTGCATGCGCGCGAGCAGTTTCTCTAGCTGGTCGCGATGCCCGTCGGTGGTGTCCCGGTCCAGCCGCGCCACGCGGGCGGCGGGAAAAAGCGCGCGCACCACGCTCTCCACCCGCTCGGTGCCGGTGCCCAGCCCTTCCAGGGTTTCCTGCTTGCACGCCGGACACCGACCGGGGATGGACTCCGCACGACCGCAATAGTGGCAGATGAGCTTCGCGCGACCGCGGTGCAGGGTCATGGACACGTCACAGCTCGAACAGCGCAGGACCGCGCCGCAGACCCGGCAGTGCATGAGGGTGGAGTAGCCGCGCCGGTTGAGGAAGAGAATGCTCTGCTCGCCCGCAGCCAAGGCGTCGGCCACCGCCTGGGTCAGCCCCGGCGCCAGCAATTGATCCGGTCCCAACTGGTGACGCCGCAGATCGATGATCTCGACCGGCGGCAAGGGCCGAGCGGCGGCTGCCGGATTGGCCCGCGTGGGCAGATGCAGGCGATGGAAGCGCCCGACCTGCACGTTGCGGAAGCTTTCCAGCGACGGCGTGGCCGAACCCAGTACCACCACAGCCTTGGCCTGGTGAGCTCGCATCACGGCCAGATCCCGGCCGTGGTAGCGTATGCCGTCCTCTTGCTTGAAAGATCCGTCGTGCTCTTCGTCCACCACCACCACGGCCAGTGCGTGCACCGGCGCAAACACCGCCGAGCGCGCGCCCACCGCAATGCCGACCTCGCCACTGCGCAACCGCCGCCAGGCCGCCAGACGATTGGCAGGCGGCAGAGCACTGTGCAGGACCGCCACGTCGTCGCCGAAGCGAGCGCGAAAGCGTGCCGCCAACTGCGGGGTCAGCGCGATCTCGGGCACCAGCACCAGCGCTCCCTTGCCCTGCGCCCGCGCCTCGGCGATGATGCGCAGGTAGACCTCGGTCTTGCCCGAGCCGGTGATCCCGTGGAGCAGGTGGCCGCTGTAGCCCTTGCCCAGTGCCGCCTTCAGCGCGTCGAAGGCCGCCTGCTGGTGTGGGTTGAGTGTGGGAAGCTCGACCGCAGCTACCGACGGAGTTGAAGCCTCAACTCGCCGCTTGCTCTTCGTCGGACTGGCCACCCGATCGATGATCTCGACCAGACCGCGCTCCAGCAAATGCGCCATATGCGCCGCCGCCCCAGCCGCGCGCGCCAGCGCGGTCGGGCTCAAGGTGCGCGCCACACGCAGCCTGGCCAGCAAAGCCCGCTCTTGTGCACCGAGCGTAATCCCGGCCATGTGCGAACGCCCGTCGGCCTCCAGATCGACCAAGTGCCGTCCCGCCTCGGTGAGACGGATGCGGCGTGAGGCAACTGCCCGCTCGCCCCGCGGAAGGGCGGAACGCAGGACTTCGCCCAACGGGGCCAGGTAGTAGCCGGCTGCCCAGCGACACAGATCCAGGATGGATGGGTCGATGGCGGGACCGTCGCCCACCACGTCCGTGATGTCGCGCACGGGGCCGGGCGCGGACTCAGGATGCCCCACCACGAATCCCGTCACCCGGCGTGAGCCGAATGGCACGATCACCTCGGTGCCGAGTGGCAAGCACACACCCGGCCGGGGATCGCGGTAGGTGAACGTCGCGTCCACCGGCAGGGTCACCGCCACCTGCAACAAGGTGCCAGGAGCCGCCGCGGAAGTTCCCCGTGCCGCGCTCACGTCTCGCGCAGAAGTTTCTCGGCACCCGCGCGCACCGCCGCACCGATGTCCGATCGGCGGAGCGCATAGCGGAGCACGGCCAGCACGTAGCCTGCCCGATCGCCAGCGTCGAAACGCTCGCCCCGCAGCCTGACCCCGTAAAGACCGTCGCTGGCGCACAGGGTGGCGAGCGCGTCGGTCAGCTGAATCTCGCCACCCCGGCCCGGCTGGGTGTTGGCCAGGATGGGAAAGATCTCGGGCGGCAAGACATAGCGACCCGCTATGGCCAGCCGCGAAGGTGCCTTGCCCGGCTCGGGCTTTTCCACCAACTTGTTCAGGCGAAACACGTCCCCGCCCACTGGTTCGCCATCGACAATTCCATAGAGGTGCTCCTGCCCCACGGGCACCTCCCACAGACCCACCACTCCCTTGCCGTACTTCGCGTAGACATCGAGCAGTTGCTTGATACCCGGCGGGTTCCCTTCGAACAGATCGTCGCCCAGCAGCACGGCAAAGGGCTCGCCGCCGACCGCAGCGCGGGCGCAAAGCACCGCGTGACCCAGACCGCGCGTCTCCGGTTGCCGCACGGCCGAGATCTGCGCCAGGTCGTTCAGCCGCCGCACCATGGCCAGTTCCGCTTGCTTGCCCTTGCGTTCCAGCAGATCCTCCAACTCGCCGGCGTGGTCGAAGTAGTCAATTAGCGCATCCTTGCCCCGACTGGTGACCATGATCAGATCGCGAAGACCGCTCGACACGCACTCCTCAACGTTGATCTGGATGGCCGGCACGTCCACGATGGGCAGCAACTCCTTGGGGACAGCCTTGGTCACCGGCAAAAACCGGGTTCCGATTCCGGCAACCGGGAGCACGGCCTTGCGAACTGGTTTCACCATCGCCATGGCCTTTCAGCGTAACCTAACCGGGGTCGCGGGTCACGTGGGTCGCTTGATCTGCAGGATGTGCGCCGGCATCCACTTCGGGTCCAGACGCACGTAGTTCCACTCGCCGCGCCAGGTGTAGTTCGATTCGGTCAGCAGCTCCGACAGATCGCAGCTTTCCGGCACCGTCCCGGCCACGGGTTTGCCGCGCTCTGTGCGATGAAAGAGTTCGGGCACCAAGCGGATGGTGCCGTCCTGCACGTTGTGCGGGTCCACATTCACAATCGTCACCAGGACATCGCCCAGGTCGGCCGTGGTCTTGGCATAGGCGATGATGTTGGGATTGGTCGATTCGAGAAATCTGATATTGCGGGCCAGGGCCAGCGCGGGATGCGCGCGCCGGATGCGATTCACCCTGCTGACCAGTTCCTTGATGTTCCCCTCCCGGTTCCAGTCCCAGGTCTTGTACTGGTACTTCTCCGAATCCAGGTACTCCTCGCTGCCGGCCGCCAGCGCGCGGTTCTCGCACAGCTCGTAGCCGCTGTAGATGCCATAGCTGGGCGAAAGGGTCGCAGCCAGGATCAGGCGAACCATGAAGGCCGGGCGTCCCCCGTGCTGCAGATACTCGTGCAGGATGTCCGGCGTGTTGGCGAAGAAATTCGGCCGCAGGTAGTCGGCCGTGTCGGTGAGAAACAACTCGGTGGCGTACTCCTCCAGTTCCTTGCGCGAGTTACGCCAGGTGAAGTAGCTGTACGACTGGCTGAAGCCCAGCTTGGCCAGCCTCTTCATGCGCTTGTCCCGGGTGAAGGCCTCAGCCAAAAAGAGAATGTCGGGATGGTCGCGGTGCACGCTGGCGATCAGCCACTCCCAGAAGCTCACCGGCTTGGTGTGCGGGTTGTCCACGCGGAAGATGCGAACGCCCCGCTGGGCCCAGAACAACACGACATCGAGCAACGCCTTATACAGGCCCTCGCGCTCCTCGCTGTCGAAGTTGATGGGGTAGATGTCCTGATACTTCTTGGGTGGATTCTCGGCGTACTTGATGCTTCCATCGGGCCGCTTGCTGAACCACTCGGGGTGCTGCTTGACCCACGGGTGATCGGGCGAACACTGCACGGCGAAGTCGATCGCGATCTCGATCCCTAGCCCGCGCGCGGCAGCGACGAAATGATCGAAGTCGGCCAGCGTGCCCAGCTCGGGATGGATGGCATCGTGGCCACCCTGCTCGCTGCCGATGGCCCAGGGCGAGCCAGGCTCACCGGGCCGGCACTCCTCTGCGTTGTTGGCTCCCTTGCGATGGCTGCGGCCGATGGGATGGATGGGCGCCAGGTAGAGCACGTCGAACCCCATGCCAGCGATCTCAGGCAGGCGCGCCTCGGCCTGACGGAGAGTCGCGCCGCGCGCAGGATCCGTGCCCTGCGAGCGCGGAAAGATCTCGTACCAGGCGCCAAAACGGCCGCGTTCGCGATCGACCCAGAGGGGCAACTCGGCGGGGCAGATTTGCAGGTCGTCGCGCGGATCGCAGGCTGCCATCAACTCAACCAGCAAGGGATCGAGCATCAGCTCGACCCGATTGGCCGTGGTCTTGGCCGCGGCGATCGCGTCCCGGGTCTCGCGCAGCGACACCTTGTCCCTGCCGTGGGCTGCGGCTTCGAGCGAACGGTCGATGATGTGCATGCCTTCCAGCAGTTCGCTCGACACGTCCTGCCCAGCGTCGGACTTCTTCTTCAGCTCGCTGACAAAGGATCCGAAGCGGTCAGTCCACGCCACCACCGTGAACGCGTGCGGCCCCACCTCGTGGGGGCTGATGGTCGCATACCACCGATCGTTGTAGGCCGGATCGCTCAGCATGGGTGACTCGCGCCAGTCGACGCGCTTCCGATCCGGGGCCGTAGGCATCGCGCCGTACATTGCCTCGTCCTCATCGAGCTTGCGCCACAGGACCACAGCGCGCAGTAACTCGTGGCCATCCTTCCAGATGTCGGCCGCTACTTCCACTTTGTCGCCCACCACGGCCTTGGCTGCGAAACGGCCGCAGTCGACCTTCGGCGTCACGTTCTCGATCACTATCCGCACTTGCTCCATGAGCTTCTTGTACTACAAATCCTCACGACGAGGAGCGTTCGTCGAGCAACTCCTGATACATCCTCTTGGTCTTCTCGGCGATGGACGCCCAGGAGAAATGATCTTCCACCCGTTTTCGGCCGGCTAGGCCTAGCTGGCGCGCCCAGTCCCGGTCGCGCAAAACGCGGTTGATGGCCTCGGCCAGGGCTAGCGGGTCGGCCGGTGGCACCAGCAGGCCCGTGGTCTCCGGCACCACGACCTCCTTGATGCCACCCACCGCACTGGCCACCACCGGCCGCTCACAGGCCATGGCCTCCAGGTTGATGATGCCGAACGGCTCGTACACCGAGGGGCAGGCAAAAATCGCGGCGTTGCTGTATAGCTCGATGTACTGCTCCTCGCGCAGCAGCGTGTTGATCCACAGGCAGCGTGGCTGCTCCGCCACCTTGGCCGCGATCTCTTCCTCGACGGCCGGCGTGTCGGGCGCGCTGGTGCAACACACCAGGCGCACGCCAGGAGCCACGTGCTTCATGGCCTCGATGAGGTGCACCATGCCCTTCTGTCGCGTGGTCCGGCCCACGAACAGGATGTAGTCGCCGTCGATGCCATAGGCCTTGCAGGTCGCGCGGCTCTCGACCCGTTTCCACACGCCCAGTTCGATGCCGTTGTGGATCACCACTACCCGCCGCGGGTCCACGTTGAACAGTTCCAGGATCTCCCGTCGCGCGTCGTTCGACACGGCCACCACCCGGTCCGCGTTCTCCAGGGCCACCTTCTCGATCCACGAGGTCAGGTGATACGAGCGGCCCAGTTGCTCTTCCTTCCAGGGCCGCAACGGCTCCAGGCTGTGCACCGTGGCCACATAGGGAACGTTGTACAGGGTCTTGGCCATGAAGCCCGCCAGGGCACCGTACCAGGTGTGCGAGTGCACCACGTCGGCGTCGATGCGATCGCGAATCTGGGACAGGTTGACCGAGAACGTCCCCAGGGTGCTGTTGAAGAGCTTGTCTTCGCCTTCCCACATGCGCGGCCATGCCTGATACCCGCGCACCCGCAACCGGCCGTCGGTCATGTCCTGATCGCCGATACAACGCACCTCCACGTCAGTGCTGCGCGCCAGTTCGTGAGCCAGGTTCTTCAGGTGCACGCCAGCGCCGCCGTACACGTGGGGAGGAAACTCGCGCGCCAGAAAGGTGACCTTCATGGCCGCACCGGCTTGGCCGTGGCCGCGGGCCACACGCTCTTTCCCGAGGGCACCTGCATCCCGATGTCGTTCTCGGTGGCCTCGACGTGGATCAGGCAGTTCTTGCCCACGCGTGCGCCGGCGGGCAGGCGAACGTTCATGGCCAACACCGTGGCCCCGCCGGAGAGTGAAGCGGGCCTCTCTTCGCTGGCCACGGACTCCCCCACCCCGACTTGGCAGCCGTGCGAGAAGACCACCCGCTTGTCCGCGATCGCGGCTGACACCTGCGCATCCGCCTCCACCACCACGTCGTCCCACAGCACCGAGCCCTTGACCGCCGCGCGTGGCCCCACCCGCACGCCGGGAGACAGCACACTGTTCTCCACCGTCCCTTCGATCACACAGCCCGCCGACACCAGCGAGTTGACGATGCAGGCCCCGGGCAAGCAGCGGGCCGGCGGCGACGGCGAGGCGCGCCCGGCCATCAGGTTGGACTGAACGTCCCAGGCCGCGATGTCCACCGCCGGGGTTGCCCCCAGAACCTCTTGGTGAAAGGCGTAGTACTCGTCCAGCGTGCGCGAATACGACCACGTGCCCCGAAAAATGAACCCGTACGCCCGGCGCCGGGAGATCATCCGGCGCAGGACCTCGTGGATCTGGAAAGTCACCGTCTGATCCTCCCCGCTCACCGCCCGCCGCAACTCCTCGACCAGCACTTCCTTCTTGAACAGGTAGACCGACATGGAAGCCAGGTCGGTGCGCGGGAACTCCGGCTTCTCCATGAAGTTGATGATCTGACCGGTGGCATTCAACTCGCCAATGCCGAAACGGCTGGCATCCGCATCGCGCGGAGCGAACACCATGGTCAGATCAGCGTCCCGTTCGTGGTGGAAATTGAGCAGGGGTCCGTAGTCCATGGAGTACACATGGTCGGCCGACACGACCAGCACGTCGGACGCGTCGGCGCGCTCGACGAAGTCAAGGTTCTGATAGAGGGCGTCGGCAGGACCGCGATACCATTCGCTGACAGAGAGCTTGAGATAGGGAGGCAGGAAGCGAACCCCGCGGCTGGCGCCCACCAGATCCCACGCCATGCCGGTGCCCACATGATCCATCAGCGAGGCCGGCCGATACTGCGCCAGGATTCCCACCTGTCCGATCCCGGCACGGGCCAGGTTGGTCAGGGCGAAATCGATACAGCGATAGATGCCGCCAAAGATGACGGCCGACTTGGGGCGCCGCTCGGTCAGGACCGAGAGATCCTCGCCTCGCCCACCAGCAAAAACCATGGCTATCGCTTTGCGCATCGTATTCTCCTGAATCGGCTCACGGCAGCCACGGGGCCACTGGTGAAAGATGCGAACATGTGGCCGTGGTGCATGCCCCTTCAAAGTACCGTATCAGAGTGACAAAGGGACGACTTTTCGGGCCAGAGCTGCGGCCCCGGACCACGGATCCGTTTCCGGCCCCGGCCCACCGGCCCTCGGCTTCCGGCCCCGCCGCCCACCCCGTTTCTCACCAGCTACGGTTCTCCGAACGGCCGTGCCAGCAACTGAGCGACGGCATCGAAGGTCGCCTCGGGAATCTCGTCGCCCTCCTCCGCCGCGCGCAGCGCCTGGGCCAGGGCTGCGCTGGCCAGCACGGGTACCCTGGCCTGCAGTGCCACCTCTCGGATCATGGCGGCCAGCAGCCGCTCGCCCTTGGCCACCACCACCGGAGCGCCTGCCTGTCCAGGGTCGTAGCCAAGCGCGACGGCAAGACGGTCGCCGTCGACCAACACCAGCTTGGCCCGGCGCACGTCTTCGATCATCTGCTGCTCCAGGATCTCGCGATGCAGACGCTGGCGCTCGGCCTTGTGCAGGGGATCTCCTTCGCTCTCCTTGTGCTCGCGCTTCCACTCCTCGCGGGTCATGCGCAGCGACCTTGCGTGCCGGTGACGTTGCCACAGATAGTCCGCTGCTCCCATCACCGCTAGGGCCGCCGCCAGCCGCAGGCCCAGCCTGGCACTGAGAAGACCGAACACTTCCAGCGCCGCACCCACGGGCGCGCCTGCCAGGTGCGCCACATCCGACGCGGCCGGGGCCAGCGTCCACCAAGCCAGCACGGCCACCAGCGCGGCCTTGAGCAAGTTCTGCGAGAGTTCGGCCGCGCCCCCGAGCAGCCGGCCGGCCGTCGGCCGCGCGCGTCTGAGATCGAACCTGAGTGGGTAGGCAGAGACCAGGCCGCGCGTCTGCATGAGCCCGGCGGCAAGCGCAGCCACCACCGCGACCCCGAGCGGCATGATCAGCCCGTCCCGAGCCGCACGCAAGGCTGCTTGTCCAGCGCGGGTCAGGTCGGGGCGAGCGCCAACATCATCCAAAGCCAGGCGAAAATAGGCAGCCAGACCGCCTATCCAGACCCGAGCACCAAGCACCAGGGCAGCGCAGAGGGCGAGGCCCGTCAGTGCAGACTGGAAATCGCGGCTCAAAGCGATCACGCCTCGACGGCGCGCCTCGGCCAGTCGCTTTTGTGTCGGCTCCTCGGTCTTGGCAGCGGATGTGGGTTCAGCCATGCGGCTACTCTCAGCGTCCGAGTTGCGCCGCCCTCTCCAGCAATTCCAAGAAGCCGCGGAACCCGACGGTGAGCGCAGAATCCAACGTGGCCAGCCCTGCCAGCATCGCGCCCACGCCGAGCAAAGCCTTGGCCGGCATGCCCACGAAATAGAGCGGGATCTGCGGGACGGCCCGACCCAGGACGCCCAGAACCAAGTCAGCCATGAGCAAAGCAACCAAGGCCGGAGCCGCCAACCCGACAGCGGCCTCGATCAACTTGGCCGAGGCCACCATGACCAAGAACGCCGCCGCGTGCAGGCTGGCTGGGCCCGGCAAAGCCGCCCCCAGCGGCACCGCCTCGTAGCTGCGGGCCAGGGCGGTGGCAAGGATACCTGCGCCATCTGCTTCCAAGAAGACGACAACGGCAAGAAGCAGCAACAGGTCGCCCAGCGGACTGTTGCGACTGCCTTGCTCGGGTGCGATTGCCTCGGCAAGGTTGGCCCCGCGCAGGATGTCGGTCAGCCGTCCCGCCGCCTCGACCGCGCGAAACATACAAGCTGCCACGAAACCCATGACCAGCCCCACCCCGGCCTCGCGCAGCGACAGCAATACCCACAGGGCTGGCCCTCCCGACGGCACCCGGCCCGCGACCAGAGGGAAGCACAGGACCGAAAGCCCGAACCCCAGAGCCAGCCTGACCCGCGCAGGCAGACTCGGTCCCCCGAAGATCGGAATCAGCCAGACGAACGGCACCGTGCGTGCGCCGCCCAGGGCGAATACAACCAGAGTTCGTTGTAGGTCGTCCGGCAACAGAGGCATGATAGCAATCAGTGGATGGTCGGTATGGCCAGCAACAGCGCCTGGGCAAACCGCAGCACCTGGGCGCCGAGCAGCGGGCCCATGGCGATCAAGACCAGCGTCACAGCCACCAGCTTGGGCACGAATGCCAGCGTGTTTTCGTGGAGATGGGTCGCCGCCTGCAGGATGCTGACCACCAGTCCAACCGCCAGGCTGGCGAGCAGTGGCGGCGCCGACACCAGGATCACGAGCAGCAAGCCCTCGCGCACCGCCCGCAGGATCAACTCGCTGCCCAGAACACTAAACATAGGATTCCACCAGGCCACGGAGAAGGAGCTGCCATCCGTCAGCCAGCACGAAGAGCAGCAACTTGAAGGGCAGCGACACAGTGGTGGGCGACAGCATGTGCATGCCCAGCGCCAAGAGCAGGTTGGCAATCACCATGTCCACGACCAGGAAGGGAACGAAGAGCAGAAACCCAATCTCAAACGCACGGCGCAGTTCAGAAGTGAGGAACGCGGGCACCACGATCAGGAAGTCGCGCTCCGAGATCCCGGCCCGTTCCTCGGCCGAGCGCATGCGCAGGGCCAGGCGGTGAAAGACGGCCCGATCCCGGGCGCTGGCGTTCTTGAGCAGAAAATCGCGCAAGGGTTCCTTGGCCTTGGCCGTGGCAGCGGTCAATGCCTCCGCGGTCCGCCCGCTCAGCAGATCGGCTCCGGCACTCTGCCCAAGCATGGGCTCCGCCGCCTGGAACATGCGCATGCCCGTGGGGGCCATCACGAACAGGGTAAGGATCAGGGCCACCCCGGTGACCACCTGGGACGGCGGAATCTGGGGCGTACCCAGGGCGCTCTTCAGCACCGAAAGAACCACTGCGATCTTCACAAAGCTGGTCATCAGCAACAGGACGAACGGCAGCAGAGAAATGGCGGCTATCACGATCAGGAGCAAGAGTGGCCGGGAGGCGAGGCCTGCATCGCTCGCAACCGCGGTCCCGAGCAACATCGGGTTCACGACTTAGGCCTCCCGCGGAATCGGGACAGCACGTCGGCGAAGCGCAGGCCAGCCTGGGCAGGCGCCTCGGCGGCAGTCTCGCACTCCACGGCTGCGGCATCGATCTCGGCCAGCAACGACATAGGGCCATCACCAACCCCGACCAGAAAGCAGCGACCTGCCACTTGCAAGAGGTAGACGACGCGCCGAGGTTCGAGCGAGCAGCGAGCCAATACGCGAACTGGGCCTTCGCCGCGTCCGGCCCCTCGCCGCGAAAACCAGCGCAAGGCCAGGTAGGCCAGAAGGCAGACCAGCGCCAGCGATACAAGCGACAACGCGAAGGAACTCCCGAGGCCAGGCAGGTCAGCCGCTGACGCACCCATACCGCCCTGTTACCGCCACCCGCCTTCTGCTGTCAACCGCAGAGTTGAAAGTCGGTGAATCGAAGAACTGAGACGGAAGAGCTACTCGCCCCCGCCCTTCCTGCCTCGAGGCGCCCGCCGGACTGTGGCGCCCGACGGTTTGGCAGAGCGAGCCACCGACTCCTTCTTCACACCGCCCCTGGGCGGCGCGGGCTTGGCTGCGGCCTTCTTGGGCCGACCAGCCTCTTCCTTGGCCTTGCCGCCCTTCTCGGCCGGCGTCGGCTTGGCCTTGCCCTTGTCGTGCTTGGGTTCAGCCTTCTCAACCGAGCCCTCCGCCGGGATAAGCTCCAGCAGCGACATGTGGGCCGCGTCCCCCGGACGCTGCCCCAACTTCATGATTCGGGTGTAGCCCCCGTGTCGGGTGAGGTAGCGCGGTCCGATCTCCTCGAACAGCTTGAGCACGGCCTCCCGGTCGCGCACCGCCCGCAAGGCCATGCGCATCGCATGCACCACACGCGCCTTCTCCTCGTCCGTGCGCTTCTCTGGCTTCTTGGTCAGCACCGGGCCCAGCCGGCGCGCCCATGTGATAGCCCGCTCCGCAAGCCGACGCACCTCCTTGGCCTTGGCTTCCGTGGTCCGGATGCGTTCGTACGTCAGAAGGGCTGCCACAAGGTTGGAAAACAGAGCCTTGCGGTGGGCCGGAGTCCGAGAAAGGTGCAGTCCTGCTCTCTTGTGTCGCATTTTTGCCTAGCAGTTCGTTGAGTTGGCGGTGGGGCGGCTTCGTCGTTCAGGCCTTCTTGGGCGGACCGTCGCCCGGCCAGCCTTCCAGTTTCATGCCCAGGGACAACCCCATGCTGGCCAAGATTTCCTTGATCTCCTTGAGCGACTTGCGCCCGAAGTTCTTGGTCTTCAGCATCTCCGATTCGGTCTTCTGCACCAACTCGCCGATGCAGCGGATATTCGCGTTCTGCAGGCAGTTGGCCGAACGCACCGAAAGCTCCAGGTCGTCAACCGACTTCCACAAGTTCTCGTTCAGCTTCTGCTGCTCCTCGGAAACCGTGGCCTCGGGCGCGGGCTCGGCGCCTTCCTGGAAATTGATGAAGATGGTGAGCTGGTCCTTGAAGATCTTGGCGGCAAAGGCCACCGCGTCTTCGGGCTTGACCGTGCCGTTGGTCCAAACTTCCAGGGTCAGACGATCGTAGTCGGTCTGCTGACCCACGCGCGCGTTGGTCACGGCGAAGTTCACCTTGCGGATGGGCGAGAACAATGAATCGATGGGGACGGTCCCCACACCCATGGTCGGCGTCTTGTTGCGCTCGGCCGGCACATAGCCACGACCGGTGCTGACCTCGATCTCCATGCGCACTTTGGCGCCCTTGGAGCAGGTCATGATCAGCCGGTCGGGGTTGAGGATTTCGATGCCGTCGGGACACTGGATGTCCCGCGCGGTCACCTTGCCCGCACCGTCCTTGTCCAGCCGCAGGGTGTGCGGCTTGCCATCCAACGAGCGGATGATGACCTCTTTCAGATTCAGCACGATGTCGGTGACGTCTTCGGCCACCTCGGGCAACGAGGTGAACTCGTGCACGGCGCCTTCGATCTTGATGGCTGTGATGGCTGCGCCCTGCAGAGACGACAGCAGCACCCTACGGATCCCGTTGCCAATGGTGGTGCCGAAGCCCCGTTCCAATGGCTCACAGGTGAACTTCCCGTAGGTATCGGTCAGCGACTCGGTCTCCACTTCCAGCTTGCGCGGGCGGATGAGATCGCGCCAGTTCTTGGCAACAAACGCCGGCTGAGACGCCGCCACAGTTTGTGAACTCGCGGTCGACATTCTGTTCTCCTATCTGAAATCCGGGTGGGCGGGTGATCTACTTCGAGTACAGTTCTACGACGAACTGCTCGCGGATGGGCATGGTCAGGTCCTCGCGCGCGGGCAGCGTGGCCAGCTTGCCCTGAAAACTGTCCTTGTCCAGTTGCAGCCACTTGGGCACGCCCCGGCGCTCGACAGCTCCCAGGTTCTCCAGGATGCGTGTCACCTTGCGGGACGTCTCCTTGACCGCCACGCTGTCGTTGGCGGAGCAAAGGAACGAAGGCACATTGACCTTCTTGCCATTGACCACGAAATGGCCATGGCGCACCAACTGGCGCGCCTCTGCGTGGTCCGAGGCGAAGCCCAGTCGGTACACCACATTGTCAAGACGGCGCTCGAGCAGTTGCAACAGGTTCTCGCCCGTCACGCCCTTCATGCGGGTGGCCTTGTGATAGTAGCCGCGAAACTGCCGCTCCGCCAAGCCGTACATGCGCTTCAGTTTCTGCTTCTCGCGCAACTGGGAGCCGTAGTTGGACAGTTTCCTGCGGCGGGCCTGTCCATGCTGCCCGGGCGCATAGGCGCGCCTCTCGTAGCCACACTTGTCGGTATAGCAACGGTCGCCTTTCAGGAACAGCTTCGTGTCCTCACGGCGACAGAGGCGACAAACCGGACCGGAATACTTCGCCATCGCTGAGTTACCTTCCTCGTGCTTTCACTTGACTGTGGAACCTTGGCAAAAAACGCATCAGACCCGCCGCCGCTTGGGGGGGCGGCACCCGTTGTGGGGGACCGGGGTCAGATCCCGGATGAGATTGATCTTGAAGCCGGTGGCGGCCAGAGCGCGCAGCGCCGACTCACGCCCTGAACCGGGGCCCTTGATGAAGACGTTGATGGACTTCATCCCGTGCTCCATGGCCTTGTGGGCCGCATCCTCGGCGGCCAACTGGGCCGCGAAGGGCGTTGATTTGCGCGAGCCCTTGAACCCTTTCACGCCCGACGATGACCACGACACCACGTTGCCGGACACATCGGTGATGGTCACGATGGTGTTGTTGAACGACGCCGTGATGTGCGCGATGCCGCTCTGGATGCTCTTCTTGGCCTTCTTGGCCTTGGGCTTTGCTTTGACTACTACTGGTTGCTCAGTCGCCATTTTTCGTCCGTCTTGTCTCTCTTTTCAGGTTGCGGCCGACGTCCACTGACGCCGGCCGGTTCGTGTCTAGGCTCCCGTGCCCTCTGTCTTGCGCTTGATCATCTGCCCCTTGCGCGGTCCCTTGCGGGTCCGGGCGTTGGTCTTGGTCCGCTGGCCGTGAACCGGCAGACTGCGTCGATGGCGCAGCCCGCGGTAGCAGCCCAGGTCCATCAGGCGCTTGATGTTCATCGAGATCTCACGCTGCAGATCGCCCTCGATCTTCAGTCCCATCTGCTCGATGACCTCACGGATGCGGCGACTCTCGTTGTCGTCCAAGGTGTCACTGCGCTTGTCGAGCGACACACCGGAGGCATTCAGGATCTCGCGCGCCTTGGTCCTCCCGATTCCGTTGATGTAGGTCAGCGCGTACTCCATGCGCTTGTTCCGGGGAAGATCGACGCCTGCTACACGGGCCATGAGGTTTCCTTTCCTGCTCTCATCCTGGTTAGCCTTGCCGCTGCTTGTGGCGCGCGTTCTCACAAATGACGCGCACAACTCCGCGGCGGCGGATAATCTTGCACTTGTCGCAGATCTTCTTGACTGATGCTCTGACCTTCATGGAACCCTTGCCCCGTTTCACGCCCGTGACAAAACCATCGGGCCGTTCTCGGTGATTGCCACCGAGTGCTCAAAATGGGCGGAGAGGCTACCATCTTTGGTAACCGCAGTCCACCCATCCTCCTCGATTACCACGTCGGAGCCGCCCTGATTCACCATGGGCTCGACCGCGAGGACCATCCCCGCAGCCAGGCGTGGTCCCTTGCCGGCCTCTCCGTAGTTTGGAATCTGAGGAGGTTCGTGCATGTGCCGCCCTATACCATGCCCCGCGAATTGCCGTACGACGGAAAAACCACGTGCCTCGACGTGGCTCTGAACCGCCCAGCTTACGTCCCCCAGCCGGTGCCCGATCGCGCACTGTGCCAGCGCCTTGTCCAGCGATTCCCTCGTCGCCTCGACCAGAGAGTGGGCCTCCGGCGAAACCGGACCGATCTCCAGGGTTCGTGCCGAGTCACCGCACCAGCCGTCCTTGAAGGCGCCGAAGTCCAACGAAAGGATGTCGCCGGCCTTGAGCACCACGTCCATGCGCGGAATCCCGTGCACGATGGTGTTGTTCACCGAGGCACATAGAACCGCCGGATAGCCGCGATAGCCGAGAAACGCCGATTCGGCTTTCAGGCGCTTGGTGTGCTTGACCGCGAGTTGATCGAGTTCCCACGTGCTCACGCCCGGGGCCGCCGCGTCGGCTAGAACGTCAAGCACTTCAGCGACCACGAGGTTCGCTTCGCGCAGCTTGGCGATCTGGGCAGCCGACTTGAGCTGAATTCCCTTCACATCCGCCTCATTGTGCTGGGCATCCCGCTGGCCCAGCGAGCGCTGGATGCGCGAAGGGTGGTCATGAGTGGTCCTGACAAGCCGCAAGCTCAGCCGCTTACCGGAGCCCTCACGGGTCCGCCCCTTCCGCGGATGCGCGGTCCTTTGGGTCCGGTGAAGCCCTCGTAGTTACGCGTGATGAGATGGGACTCGATTTGTTGCACGGTATCCAGCGCGACGCCGACCACGATCATGAGACCGGTGCCGCCGAAGTGGAACGGAACCCCCATGTGGGTGCTCAACAACGTGGGCAACACGCAGATGGCGGACACGTATAGGGCGCCGCCCGCCGTGATGCGCGTGAGAACCTTGTCGATGTACTGGGCCGTGGCCTTGCCCGGACGGATGCCAGGAACGAAGCCTCCGTATTTGCGCATGTTGTCCGCCACGTCCACCGGATTGAAGGTCACCGCCGTGTAGAAGTAGCAGAAGAAGACAATCAGGCCGACGTAGAGGACGCCATAGCGCCAATCACCGGGATGCAACGCATCCGAGAATGCCTTGGCGATGGGATTGTCCCAGAACGAAGCGACCTGCTGGGGAAACATCAAGATCGACGACGCAAAGATGGGAGGGATCACGCCCGAGGTGTTGACCTTGAGCGGAAGGTGGGTGGACTGCCCGCCGAACATCTTGCGCCCTACCACCCGCTTGGCGTACTGGACCGGAATGCGGCGTTGGCCTCGCTCGAAGAAGATGATGACGGCCACCACCACCACCACGATGAGCCCCATCAGGGCCAGAGAGAACGCGGTGATGTTGCCGTCCTTGGCGCGCAAGTAGAGGCGGGCCAGGGCGTCAGGAATGTCGGTCACGATGCCGGCGAAGATGATGAGCGAGATGCCATTGCCGATGCCGCGCTCGGTGATCTGTTCGCCCAGCCACATGATGAAGGCCGTGCCCGTGGTGAGCGACAGCATGGTCAAAAGGTAGAAGTGCCAGTTGGGGTCAGGCACCACCTCGCCCAGATGGCCGTAGGCGGAGTTGTTCGACACCAGCCAGCGCGCGATGAAGAACGACTGAATGAACGACAGAATGATGCAACCGTAGCGGGTGTACTGGTTGATCTTCCGCCGCCCCATCTCGCCTTCCTTCTGGATCTGTTCGAGCTTGGGGATGACCACGGTCAGAAGCTGCAGGATGATGGACGAGCTGACGTAGGGCATGATGCCCAAGGCGAAGATCGACATCTTCTCCAGGGCGCCGCCCGAGAACATGTTGAACAGTCCCAGGAAGGTTCCCGAGGCCTGGTTGACGATCTTGCTCATCACGCTCGCGTTCACGCCCGGGGTGGTCACCACCACGCCGATGCGGTGAATCGCCAGCAGCGCGAGCGTGTAGAGAATACGCCTCCGCAGCTCGGGGATCTTCCCCATATTTTGAAAGCCAGAGGCCATTTAGTTCCCCCTAGAAATCGACGTTCATCCGTTTCTGAACGACGCTCTCAGTCCTGCACGACTTCGGCGCGTCCACCTTTCTTCTCGATCTTGTCCTTGGCACTGACCGAAAATGCATTGGCCTTCACCACGAACTTCTTGCTCAACTCTCCCGAACCCAGCACCTTGACCCAGCGGCAGCGCCGCGGAATCAGGCCCACCCCGTGCAGTTCATTGATGGTGACCGTCCCCGCCTCGAAGCGTTCCTCGAGGTCGCGCAGGTTCACCGCGAAGGTCTCGGCTGCGAAGATGTTCTTGAATCCCCGTTTGGGCAGCCGGCGCTGCATGGGCATCTGACCGCCCTCGAAGCCAAGCCGCGCGCCATGATGACCGGTGCGGGCCTTCTGGCCCTTGACGCCCTTGCCGGACTGTTCGCCCGTGCCCGAGCCCGGACCGCGCCCGATGCGCTTGCGATTCCGTCTGGCGCCGCGCGGCCCCTTCAAGTTGTGTAACGTGGTACCCATGCTCCAGTTTCCTTTCGGCTCTCGCTCGCGATCTACTCCGCCACCTCGACCTTTACCAAGTGGGCAACGGAACGGATCATCCCGCGCACGGCCGGATTGTCCGGCAAGACCGCACTGCGCCCCATCTTGCGCAAACCCAGTTGCCAGATGGTCAATTTCTGTGGCTCGGGGCGGTTGATGCCGCTCCGGATCAAGGTGACTTTCAGCTTCTTGGCCATGGTCTAACCCGCTGCCGTAATATCTTCCAACCGCATGCCGCGCAGGGCGGCAATGCTTGCGCCGCTGTTCAGCTTCTTGAGCGCATCGATGGTCGCGTGGATGACGTTGTGGGGGTTCGAGGTTCCGATGCACTTGGTGAGGATGTCCTGCACCCCCGCCACCTCGAGCACCGGCCGAACCGCGCCGCCCGCGATCACGCCGGTACCGGGGCTGGCGGGCCGCAAGAGCACGGTGCCCGCGCCGAACGTCCCTTTGACTTCATGAGGAATGGTGGTGCCGGCCAGGGGAATCTTGAACAGGTTCTTCTTGGCCTGTTCGGTGCCCTTGCGGATCGCCTCGGGAACTTCATTGGCCTTGCCCAGGCCTGCGCCCACGTACCCGCGCTGGTCGCCAACCACCACCAAGGCAGAGAACGAGAACCGCCGGCCGCCCTTGACGACCTTGGCGACGCGGTTGATGAAGACGACGCTGTCGACCAGCTCGCCAACTTCTTCGTAGTTAATCGCCATTCTTGCTCCTAGTCACTCTGACCCTAGAACTTCAAACCCGCCTCGCGCGCACCGCTGGCGATCGACGAGACGCGACCGTGGTAGCGATAGCCGGCACGGTCGAAGACAACCTGCTTGATGCCCTTTTCCAGACACTTCTTCGCCACCAAGGACCCCACCTGCTTGGCTCGATCCTTCTTCTTGCCCTTGGGCGCTTCGGCCGGCGGGTTCTTCTTGGCCACCAGATCGGATGCTGCCACCAGGGTCTTGCCCACCAAGTCGTCCACCACCTGGGCGTAGATGTGCTTGGCGCTGCGGTAGACCACCAGGCGAGGCCGTTCCGGCGTACCCGAAATCCGCTTGCGCAGCGAGCGCTGCCGGCGCGTGCGACTTTCGATCTTGTTCTTGCGTGCCATGAGTCCTGTTCCTTGCTCTTCTTGCGAAATTCGTGGTCGAGGCTATCCGCCGCCCGCCGCCGCACCGGTCGCGGCAGCCTTGCCGACCTTGCGCTTGATCACTTCTTCCACGTACTTGACACCCTTGCCTTTGTACGGCTCGGGAGGCCGCAACTCGCGCAGCTTAGCCGCAATCTGACCAAGCAGGTCTTTGTCGGCTGAGCTCAGGGTGAGGCGATTCTTCTCCACCTTGGCACTGACCACCTTGGGCAGCTTGAAAACGATGGGGTGCGCGTAGCCCAGCGCGAAGGTCACCGTGTCGCCAGCCACCTCGGCGCGATAGCCGACGCCGTTAATCTCCAGTTCACGCGTCCAACCCTCGGTGACGCCTTTGACCATGTTGGCGAGGTGCGCACGCACCAGACCGTGGCGTGCCCGCTTCTCGCGCGAATCATCCACCCGGGAAACGACAAGCGTGTTGCCTTCCAACTTGATGCTGATTCCCTCAGGGAGGATTTTAGCTAGTTCACCCTTCGGGCCCTTGACCGAGAACTGGCCAGGCTTCTGGCTGAGGGTCACGCCCTTGGGGACCGGAATGACTTTGCGACCGATGCGCGACATCTACCAGACCTCACAAAGCAGTTCGCCCCCGACCCCGGCCTTGCGGGCCGCCCGATCAGTCATGAGGCCGTGGGAAGTGGACAGGATGGCGATGCCCAACCCGGATCGGATCTTGGGAATCCGATCGTGTCCGACATACACGCGCTGCCCAGGACGAGAACGCCGGCGCAGGCCGGTAATAGCATTGGTCCCTGGCTGAGGCCAGCGCAAGCGAACCACGATCTCGGCATGCCCGTCGAAGTTATCGTGGACGTCAAAGCCGGTGATGTAGCCCTCGTCCTTGAGCAACTCGGCTAGGCGCACCTTGAGACGCGACGAGGGAGACATGACGTCGCCTTGTCGCGCGAGGATGGCGTTGCGAATCCGGGTCAGAAAATCAGCAATGGGATCGGTCATGGGAACCTACCAACTCGACTTGACAACACCGGGAACATCGCCGCGCAGGGCGAGCAGCCGGAAACAAATACGACACAACTCGAATTTGCGAATGAATGCGCGCGAACGGCCGCACTGCTTGCAGCGATTCCGGTGCCGCACGGCAAACTTGGGGGTGGGTGGGAACATGTCGACGGTCTTCGCCATTTTTCGCTAGCTCCTGAACGGCATCCCGAGGTGGCGCAGCAAAGCACGGCCTTGCTCGTCCGTGCGCGCCGTGGTGGTGATAGTGATGTTCATTCCCTTGGACTTCTCCACGCGCTCGAAGCTCGCCTCGGGAAAGATGTTTCCTTCGCGGATCCCGAGCGTATAGCTGCCTCGTCCGTCAAAACCCTTGGGCGAGACGCCCTTGAAGTCGCGAACCCGCGGAAGCGCGAAACTGACCAGACGATCGAGGAACTCGTACATGCTGTCTCGCCGCAGGGTCACCATGGCGCCGACCTTCTGATTCCCCTTGAGCTTGAAAGCCGCGATAGCCTTCTTGGACTTGGTGACCACCGGCTTCTGGCCAGTGATCAACGTCAAGTCCTCGACGCCCGAGTCCAGGATCTTGGGATTGGTGATGGCTTCGCCCAATCCCATGTTCACCGTAATCTTGAGTATGCGGGGAGCCTGCATGACGTTGGACAGACCCAACTCGGCCATCAGGCGCGTGCGCAGCTCGGTTTCGAAGAGCTTGCGCAGGCGTGACGGTTGAGTGCGCTTGACCCGCTCCGCGGCAAGCTCACCTTTTGCAACTCCGCCCTTTCCCTTGCTCTCCTTGCCCTTTCCTGCCGCACGCGCTGCCTTCTTCGCCGCGGCTTCCGCCTGTTGCTCTGGGGTCAGCACAGGCTTGCCGCCCTTGGCCGGCTTGGCCTCTTCGCCTTTCTCGGGTTTGTCGTTCTGCTCAGCCATCGCTTTGTTCCTTCTGCCCCTGGCGGCTATGCCGATTCAATCACCGACCCGCACTTGACACACACGCGCCGCTTCTTCTGTCCTTCTTTGATATCGGCCCGGCAACGCCGGCCCGCGCTACACTTCCCGCACCACAGCGCCACATTCGAGGCTTCGAGTGAGCCTTCCTTCTCCAAAATGCCGCCACGTGGGTTGCGCTGGGTGGGCTTGGTGTGGCGTTTGATCATGTTGATCCGCTCGACCACCACACGGCCCTTGGCAGAAAGGATGCGCAGAACGCGGCCGCGCTTACCCTTCTCCTTGCCGGCAATCACAACCACGTTGTCGCCCTTGCGAACGTGCATCACAGCACCTCCGGCGCCAAAGAGACGATCTTCATGAATCGCTTCGCGCGTAGCTCACGCGCCACCGGCCCAAAGATGCGGGTCCCGATCGGCTCGTTGTCCTTGTCGACCAACACCGCCGAGTTGGCATCAAAGCGGATGTACGAGCCATCCGGGCGCGACACCTCCTTCTTGGTGCGCACGATGACCGCCCGGGCCACCTCGCCCTTCTTCACCTTGGCGTTGGGAATAGCCTCCTTGACGGAGACGATGATCACGTCGCCCAGGGAAGCGTACTTGCGTTTGGTGCCACCCAACACCCGGATGCACATAATCTTCTTGGCGCCCGAGTTGTCGGCCACATCGAGAGTTGTCGTCGTCTGGACCATGATCTGAACCTGTCGTCCGTTTCTTTGCCTGCGAGCCGGGCTAAACTTCCTGGGGTCGATCCACAAGCCGCTCCACTCGCCAGCGCTTCTCGCGCGAAAGCGGACGCGACTCCACGATCACCACGCGATCGCCCACCCGGTACTCGTTCTTTTCGTCGTGCGCCTTGTAGGTCGCTCGCTTGGTCATGTACTTGCCGTACTTGGCGTGCGCCAGCCGGCGCTCCACCGTCACCACGCGCGTCTTATTCATCTTGTCGCTGGTCACCACGCCGATCAGCTTTCGCTTGCGCGATTGAGGCCGCGAAGGGAGAACGGCCTGGTCACTCTTGGCGGGGCTGGGTGATTGGTTGGCCACGGCCTATTTCTCCTTCGCGGGGGTAGCCGGCGCCGCCGCAGGCGACTTGCGCAGCCGCTCGGCCAGCACCGTGTTCACCCGCGCGATGTCCCGCCGGGTGTGGCGCACCAGCATCGTGTTCTCGAGCTGGTTCGTGTTCTTCTTCATCCGATACTGGAAGAGATCCTCTTCCAACTTTCGCAGCGTACGGGCCAGTTCGCCCGCATCGTTTCCGCGCAGGTCTTTCGCCTGGATCTTGCCTTTCATAGCGAATGCTCCCGTCCGATGACCCGCGTGCGCACAGCCAACTTGTGCTTGGCCAGGTGAAACGCCTGCTTCGCCAGTTCCTCCGTGACACCCTCAAGCTCATACATCACCCGGCCCGGCCGAATCACGGCCACCCACTCCTCCGGTGTGCCCTTGCCTTTGCCCATGCGGGTTTCAGCCGGCTTCTTGGAGATGGGTTTGTCCGGGAAGATGCGCACGTACAGTTTTCCACCGCGCTTCACGTGGCGCGAGATCGCGGTACGAGCCGCCTCGATCTGGCGTGCGGTCACGAAGCCACAGGTCATCGCCTGCAATCCGTATTCGCCGAAAGAGACGAAAGCGCCGCCCTTGGAGACGCCGCGCATCTTGCCTTTCTGCTGCTTGCGCCACTTGACTCGATCAGGTGCCAGCATGGTTTCCTCTCGTTGCGCCTAGGCCAGACGAACCGACCGTTGCGGAAGAACCTCGCCCTTGAAGATCCAACACTTCACGCCGATGGCCCCGTAGGTCGTGTGCGCCTCGGTGAAGCCGTACTCGATGTCCGCGCGCAGGGTGTGCAAGGGCACGCGGCCTTCGTGATACCACTCGTAGCGCGCCATCTCGGCGCCACCCAGACGGCCGGAGCACGCCAGTCGAATGCCCTTGGCGCCGAACTTCATCGCGGTCTGCACCGCCTTCTTCATGGCGCGGCGGAAGGCCACTCGACGTTCGAGCTGGGTCGCGACGTTCTCCGCCACCAACTGCGCGTTGGTCTCGGCCTTGCGCACTTCCTGGATGTTGAGGAACACCTCGTTGGAGGTGAGCGCCTGGACTTCCTTCTTCAGGGTCTCGACGCCGGCGCCGCGCTTGCCAATCACGATCCCCGGCCGCGCGGTGTAGATGTTGATCTTCACCTTGTTGGCGGCGCGCTCGACCTCGACCGAGGCCACCCCGGCATGACCCAGCTTCTCCTTCACGAACTTCTTGAGGCGGATGTCTTCGTGCAACCACTTCGCGAAGTCCTTCTCCGAATACCACTGTGAACTCCAGCCGCGGACGACACCGAGCCGAAATCCTACTGGATGTGTCTTCTGCCCCATTGCAATTACTCCTGCGCCACGTCGACCACGACGGTCACGTTGGAGGTTCGACGGTTGATCCGGTTGGCGCGGCCCATGGATCGCGCCAGCCAGCGTTTCTCGGTCGGCCCTGGGTCGACGCTCACCTTGGTCACCACCAGCGCGTCGGCGTCGGCCTTCTCATTAGTGGTTGCGTTGGCGACCGCGGAGCTCAAGACCTTTGACAACATGCGAGCGGCCTTGCGCTGCTGAAGTTCGAGGATAGACAGCGCCTCGGCCACATTGCGCCCGCGGATCATGTCAGCCACCATACGCACCTTGCGCGGCGACTGCCGGAACCGTCTCAACACTGCGTGTGCCATGTTCGTCGTCTTTCTCTTGCTACTTCTTGTCAGCCGCGGGCGCCGCCGGCGCCGGCGCACCCGCAGCCCCCGGCGCACCCGGAGCCGCCGGCGCACCCGGAGCTGCGGCCCCAGCTGCCGCCTTGCGATCCCCGGAGTGGGTCTGGAAAATCCGGGTAGGCGCGAATTCACCGAGCTTGTGCCCGACCATGTTCTCGGTCACGAACACGGGAAGGAACTTGCGCCCGTTGTGCACGGCAAAGGTCAACCCGACCATGTCGGGGATGATGGTGGACCGACGCGACCAGGTCTTGATGACCTTCTTGGCCTTTTGCCCCTGCATATCCGTCACCTTGCTCATCAGGTGACGATCCACGAATGCGCCCTTCTTTACTGAGCGTGGCATGGCTACGCCTTCTTTCCCCGGCGCTTGATGATCATGCGATCCGTCCTCTTGTTTTGGCGGGTCTTGAGTCCCTTGCTGAGCTGGCCCCAGGGCGAACAAGGATGGCGCCCACCGGACGACCGGCCTTCGCCACCACCCATCGGGTGATCGACGGGATTCATGGTAACGCCACGGTTGTGGGGACGCCGACCGAGCCAGCGGGTTCGCCCGGCCTTGCCGTTGTGCACGCTGCTGTGTTCGACGTTGCCCAGTTGCCCGACCGTGGCCCGGCAATCAAGGTGAACCAGGCGAACCTCGCCCGAGGGCAACCGCACCTGCCCCCACTCCCCTTCCTTGGCCATGAGCTGCGCCCCGCTGCCAGCGGAACGAACCATCTGCGCCCGGCCCGCCACCTTCAATTCCACATTATGGATGGTGGTGCCGAGCGGGATGTTCCGCAGCGGCAAGGCGTTGCCGGGCTTGATGTCGGCGCTGGCCGAAGAAATCACCGTGTCGCCCACCGCAAGTCCGACCGGCCACAAAATATATCTCTTCTCGCCGTCCACGTAGTGCAGAAGAGCGATACGCGCGCTACGGTTGGGGTCGTACTCGATGCTGGCCACCTTGGCGGGCACGCCGAGCTTGTCGCGGCGGAAATCGACGATGCGGAAGCGACGCTTGTGCCCGCTACCCCGAAAGCGCGAAGTCACGCGACCGAAATGGTTGCGGCCACCGGTCGACGGCTTGGACTCGGTCAGCGCCTTGAGCGGCCGGTTGCCCTGCGTGAGGTCGGAGAAATCGGGTGCGATCCTGCCGCGCACGCCGGGCGTTGTCGGGTTGATGGTGCGAAGACCCATGGGCTAGACTCCCTCGAAGAAATCGATCTTCTGACCGGCCGCCAGCGTGACCAATGCGCGTTTCCAATTTGAGCGCTGGCCGATGTGGCGGCCTACCCGCCTCTGCTTGCCCTGCACGATGGCCGTGCGCACCTTGAGAACATTAACGTTCCACAGCTTCTCGACCGCATGCTTGATTTCGATCTTGTTGGCATCGCGCGACACTTCGAGCAAGAGCTGGGGCTGGACTTGCTCCGCGTCGATGTCCTCCTCAGGCCGGCCACCGGTTTCCTTGAGCAAGGAGCCCTTCTCGGTGAGCAGCGGGCGCTTGATGATTCTTTCAGGGGAGCGCATGACTTGCCTTTCTAGGCTGCGGCCTCAGCGCCGGAGCCAACGATACGCGCCTCGACTTCCTTGACGACGTCCTTGGCGATGACCAGTCCGGAGCGCATGAGAATGTCGTAGACGTTGAGTCCCTCGGGTGGCAGGCAGGTGCAAACGGTCAGGTTGCGCACCGACTTGGCCAAATTGCCGTTGTGCTTTCCGTCCACCACCACTGCCGAGTCGAGGCCCAGAGCCTTGAGAACCGCCACCAGGCGCTTGGTCTTGGGCGTCTCCACGACCAGCCGCTCGACAATGATCAACTTCTTCTCTTGCGCGCGCAGGGACAGGGCCGAGGCCAGCGCTGCCTTCTTAACCTTGCGGGGCAGAGTGTATTCGTAGTCACGCGGATGAGGCCCGAAGACCTTTCCGCCGCCTACGAAGTTCGGCGAGCGCGTCGAACCCTGGCGCGCGTTGCCGGTACCTTTCTGGCGGTAGGGTTTGCGTCCACCGCCGCGCACGAACTCGCGTGTGAGGGTCGAATGGGTGCCCGCGCGACGCGCGGCCTGCTGCGCCTTGACGGTCTCCCAAAGCAGATGCTCGCGCACCTTGCAGCCAAATACCTCGTCGGCCAGTTCCATCTGGCCGACTTTCTGGCCTTCCATGTTGACGACGTCGATCTGCATGGCCTTCCTCAGGTCTTGATCTCGACATCCACGCCAGCCGACAGGTCGAGCTTCATCAGCGCGTCCAGCGTCTGTTGCGTGGGGTCCAGAATGTCAAGCAGCCGCTTGTGGGTGCGGATCTCAAACTGCTCGCGCGATTTCTTGTCGACGTGGGGTGAACGAAGCACGCAGTACTTGTTGATCTTGGTCGGCAACGGGATGGGACCCGCGACCTTCGCGCCGGTCCGTTTGGCGGTGTCCACAATCTCACCCGCCGACTGGTCGAGCAGGCGATGATCGTAGGCCTTGAGCCGAATCCTGATTTTGGGTGTCACGTTGCGCCCCCTTCTGGTGTCCTTTGGAAAACTCCGCCCGGTCCGCCTACTCGAGGATCTTGGTCACGACACCGGAGCCAACCGTCTTGCCACCTTCCCGAATCGCGAAACGCAGCTTCTCTTCGCACGCGATCGGCGTGATCAGGTTGATCTCCATGTTCACGTTGTC
>Ga0181530_10000554_pt1 | contig 47517 bp, 38 predicted proteins | sample PEATcosm2014_Bin_42_FD_119769 | JGI IMG/M metagenome (GOLD analysis project Ga0181530, IMG submission 119769) | Peatland microbial communities from MTU Mesocosm Facility, Houghton, MI, USA - PEATcosm2014_Bin10_60_metaG | ecosystem: Environmental > Terrestrial > Soil > Wetlands > Peat | place...
AGGCTTATTTCCATAAAGCCATTATCCCAAATGGGTGTATCAATTCAGCCGTTCATATAGGGAATTACAGCAATGTCATTTGACCAAAAAGGCACCCTTGGGTCCCCCAGGTGGGGCATCACCCTCGAATGAGAACCGGGGACCGATAATGGAAGCTTTTTTCGATCTGGAGCGGATCGCTCGCGACAGCGGCAGAGCTGGAAGCGCCCGGTTCTCTATGTCCCTCGTGTGAGTGACGTCGTTAACTGTCAGCACCAAATTGGGCCACCCATTGCGGTCGCTAGACCAACGCTCTGTCAAGATATGCAACATTTCGTCAACAGCGACGCTGGTTCGAAGCGACTCAAACGCAACATCTAAGCATCACAAACCATGCACCTTTCCCATGCGGTCTTCATCCGCGCTCTCATACGTGTACATCCATGACCGTGGCGGGAGCAGATCAAGCCGAGCATGGCCCGGCGCGTCCGATGCCCGCGCCGTACGCAATCGGATCATTCCGCCCTCACTTGGCCTTTGATGGCATCGATCCGTCGCGGCGTCCGTTCGAGAAGACCTCATGCGCCCCATCGATGTCTGGCATTGCGTCGCTCGCCATCTGCTGGCGGTACTCAAGACAATTGTGCCGATCACCGCGATCGCCGTGTCCGCCACGGGTCGCTGCAGGAGTGCCGTCGTCCGCAAATGCAGATCTCTTAGACCTAGGAGTCGGAGGGGGCACCACGGCCTTCGGCCAATAACCACCCGGGAACGTGGCCTCAATGTTCTTCGAGGCGTCACGGTCCGCTTCGGTACCACGAGCCAGAACATCCCCGGCGACGGCGCAAGCAACGTCTGCAGCTCCACCTTCTGCAATTCGTCGTCGTTCACGCTCGAGTGCGACTTCAGCTTTGGAATCTCACAAGCCAAAGCTCAAGAAGGACTTCCATAATTTCCGCAACAACCCTGCTGGGAGTGGAGCGGGTAGGCCCCTGGTCCCACGACCAGGGGCCCCTCCGTTAGAACCGGACGTGCGGGTCCGCATCCGGCTCACCCGAGACTGCGCCCTAAACCGGGCGAGTAGGTATGAACCCGAGCAAGGTGTTCCAGACGGACAAGGCCGAGACCATCGAAGGCCTTGATGGGCCAGCGGACGTTGTCCAGAAGACCCTTTGCCTTGCCTCGCCTGCGTGCTTTTGACCGAAGGCGCATACGTATCCACTTGTCGAGATCAGTGAACAGGTCGGTCACATCGCCCATGGCGAAGTAATTGCCCCAACCCCGAAGGGTCGGGTTGAGCTGTCTGATCATCGTTTCCATGGACACCGGCGCCTTGCGCCTGGTACGCGAGCGCACCGCGTCCTTGAAACTGGCTAGTGCTGTGGGTCGGGGTCGAAGGAACCTCCCGTGGAAGGTGAATCCCAAGAACTCGAACCCATCGCTCACTTTCCTGACACCGGATTTCTGCTCAGAGACCTGAAGACCGATGTCGCTCAGTATCGAGCGAACGAGGTGGTCTGCGGCCTCTGACTTCCAGCGCCTATCAGCCAGGATCACGAAATCATCGGCATAGCGGATCAGCCGGAAACCGGCTTCCCGCTCCTCGACATCAAGTCGATGGAGGTAGATGTTGGCCAACAGCGGAGATATCACCCCGCCCTGGGGGGTCCCCGCAGTAGATGGGATATACCCGGTCTCTGTGAGCACGCCTGCTCTGAGCCATCTGCGGATGAGTCCGATCACCTCTTTGTCGTCGACTTTCTTCGCCACCTCCCGCAACAAGCGGGCGTGGCTCAGATTGTCGAAAAACGAGACGATGTCGAACTCAGCCACCCAGCGATCACCACGGCGAATCGCCTCCCTCACCCACCACGCCGCCTTCCTCGCACCTTTGCCCGGCCGATAGCCAAAGCTGCACGGCAGGAACTGGGCGTCGAAGACGGACTCGATCACCTGCCGGGTGGCTTGTTGGACAACCCGATCGGCAACGGTGGGAATACCGAGCGGACGGAGCCGTCCGTCGGGCTTGGGGATGTCCACCCGCCTGACCGGCGGCGGAACATAGCGCTCTGCCGACAGCAGCCGACGACGCAGACTGTGCAGCTGGTTTGGTGCATCTGCACCGAAGGCAGCAATCGACTGGTTGTCGATACCGGCTGCTCCTGCATTGGACCGGACCTTTGCCCAGGCCTTTGCGAGGCTGGCCGGTTCGGCAATGGCTTCCAACAGCTGACCCATAGAGCCAGCATCTCCTTTACTCAGCCTCTCTCCTCGCCCCGTGCCAGCAACCAGGCCGCCAGCTTCTTCCTCCCGCTCGGCGGTCCAAAGCTGGTCCTGTTTTCATGCTGACGTGTTGCTCGCTTTGAGGCTTGGTCTCGGTCGGCCCCTTCGCCGGACATCGACCATCTCTCGATGTTCGAGCCGCCCATCCATAGAACAGTGATGGGTCAGCAGGCATTACCCCGCCTTGCACTACTACGAGCCGTCTGACTCCTCGGAGGGCATCGGTCTGCCTTTCCCTGCGCGTTATAGCTCGCCTACCCGACCTTCACCGTGCACCGACCGGGCCATATATGGACAACCGGACATCTGATCGCTCAGGCATGGCGTCGTGTGCAAGGACAACACGGGACCCTAAGAGGTCTCCCAGGATCATCTCGTCAACGTTCTCGTCGCGGTCTGCCGAAATCACCTGCTGAGGTCCTTGTGCACCAGTCGTTCCATCACCGCACAAGGTCATCAGCTTCCGTGTCGCGTGGAACGTCGCCACACTCAACCGGCCTTCCATCGGTTCACCGTTGGTTCAAACCTGCGACTCTGCCTCTGCTCCCTTCGGACCCCTCGTCACCGAGACGCCCTGAGCATCGGCTCCTGAACTTCAACGACCAAAGCTCAGAGAGGAATCACACCTCCTAACTGCCGAGACTGCCTGGCGTACACGCGAGGGAGGGGCGCCGAAGCGCCCCTCCCTTAGTCCTTCTTCATGCTCGGCCATCCTGTGAAACAACCGCAGGATAGCGGACTATTTATTAGCCAGCGTCCAACGCAGCTTGTGCCGCTGTGATTTGGCTAGCCGGAACTGCATCGGGGCCACCGAGCACCTGGATCGTGGTCGTAAGACCATCGCCCAAGCCATTCGGAGCTGTGCCTGCCGTCGTCAGCGCGGCGGTGGTGTAAGTCCCGATGGTCGTTGTCGGACTCTCCGTAAGGAGGATCGCCGACCCGGTCAACAAGGCAGCAGCGGCCGGACCGTGCGCTGACAGCGGAGCTGCAGCGAGGGCGTCAGACCAGTAGGCACCCTGGGCAAGGAACACCGTCGACTGCGGCCAGCTGAGGACGGTTCCCTCGAAGGAAGCGAGGTCCGCCGCCGTCTGGGTGTAGTCGGCCCCAGCAATTCTCACCACCGAGATCGGTGTCAAAGTGCCGTTCACCGAAACGTCGAGCGCCTGGATACCAGTCACAACCGCGTTCGGGAGCGCCAACTCACCGCCGAGGGCGATGACCTGGTTGAAGCCGAGCGTGGTGAGCTCCGTCGATGCGACCGCACTCAACGTCGCGCCGGTGTTGAGGACAACGGGAATGTGGTACTTGTAAGCGATTCCCGCCGCAGTGACCGAGTCCTGCCAGTCGGTGGTCTCGACAACAATCGCCGTGCCATTCACCGCTGTCGGCGCAGTCGCTGTCGCGTTGCCGGTCGTCTGGTTGTAGGAACTGGCCGCCGCGTACGCGCTCGACAGGGACGGGAGCAAGCTCTTGCCACCCTCGCCCGCAGTGATGTAATTGTCGATCGCAGCTGCGGTGTTGTCCGCGTTCTCTCCCGAGATGCCGCTATAGACGACGAGGTCCGAGCCGGTCTCGGCTAGGCCGCCACAGGTCCACGCAGGAGTGGCCTGAAGGGTTGCGATTTCCGCCGCTGTGAAGGCATCAACTCCTCCGACCACGTAGACACGCGCGACGCCTGCGTACTTCAGGGCAGCGAGCGTTGCGGGGTCGATTGCGCCAGTGCTCGAGATCGGGGTGATCATCACACCAGTCCCGAGCTCACCTTCAAGGTAGGCCGCCGAAAGTGCATCGGACGGATCGAAGGCGGTCGACAGGATCGCGTTGCCGTTGTCGAGGCATTCCGGCACGTTGGTCGAACTCACGTAGACCTCAGCGTCCTGGAACTCAGCAGCGGCTGTTTGCGTTGCCGACGTCCCGGCGATCGCGCTAGGCGTCGTTCCGACCGAGTAGATCTCCTCAGTAGCAATCTGCGTGTTTGAGCAGACCGCGGTGTACCCAGCGACGAGGTTTGCTGGTGCCACTGCCGCAGCGCCTACCTCGACTCCGACGTTAACCACGCCGGCGTTGTCGCCGTCGACGTGCAGGCCGGTGATCGTGAAGGTGAGGGGTTCCGTCGATGTGGTGCCGGTGACGAAGAAGCCGAGCTCGTCAGCCTCGATGAAGCCCGTGAAGTTGCTGCTCGAGGTGGCGCCAGCGGTGTGTCCCGTGTCCGCCGCTGGAAATCCTGAAGGCAAGCTGGCCGCCTCAAAGATCTCCGGGTCAAGGACGGTAACTCCCGATGCGGCACCGTCGGACTGCGTCACCGTTGGCTCGCCACCTGAGACGTTGAAGTTCTCAACAGCGTCCGCCGAGCTGTCGATGGCCAAGCACACTGGCACGACATCAGATGCGGCCTGCTGAGCCGCGGTGCTCGCGGAGTCTTCAGCCTGGTAGGTGTCCGGAATCGTGACCGTAACGGTCCCGAGTGCGTTGTTCAGCGAGCCCGTTGCGACGGCTACCGGCGTCGACGAGATGGTCGCCGTCGGGGTAATCGTAACGCTGGCCGAGGCGGGCTCAATTCCGGTGTCTGTACTCGTCGCGACCGTGAAGCTGGTCGCCGCGATAGTGCCCGCTGCCAGCGGGTTCGTGAAGCCATCAATGGTGACCGACGTCACGGTGGATACGGCAACGGCACAGGTTCCTCCGCTGTTTGCAAGCGTGAGGGTCGCAGCCGAGCCAGCTGTGACTTCGGTCGCGCTGCAGTCAGAGAAGTTGCTGTTCAGGGTGAGCGTCGCCCCGGTTGCGGGCAAGGTAAACCCAGCGGGGAACGTCACGGTGATTGTGCCGGCCGCAGCGAGCGCTGTGGTCGGGGTGAAGGCGACCGTCCAGTTCACACCGCTGGAGGCAGCCGCCGCGTACGAAGTCGATGTGAAGGAGACGTTCGAAACCGACGTTGCGGCTGACGCGACCCCCTCACCGACAAGTGCTACAGCGCCGAGACAAGTGATGCCCGCAAGGGCTGCCACTCCCCATCGGCGAAGTGCTTTGAACCTGTTCATTCGCCCTCCTTGGGCACTCTAAGCCTGAACTTACGTCAGGATCTCTTTCTACGGACACCGCCATGTTGTCGGCGTCGCGCGTCACTGTCCCGAAGGGGGACGTGCCGACTCTAACATCCGTGCCTGGTCAATGCGAGAATTCACAAGCTCTCGGTCCTGGTAGACGCGGTTGTCTTAGCGCAGGTCATCTTAGCCCGCGCACTTGCTTCCAGGGGTTTCCCTAACAGTTCGATAACTGATCTTCTCAGTTCGATGACATTGCGTATCCGGGGCCAGCGACGGTTGCCCTCGGCACGGCCGCACAGGGACAATCATGGTGCGACCCCACGACCTGCGTGTGAGCACGATCTCATAGCTCAGCGGTCCTTTTTTGGGCGGCCGGCGGTCGAACTCCACCCGCTTTGACCGTGTCGTTCCGCCACCGCGCGAAAGGACCGAGGGGCTCAGGTGCAGGGTGTGCCTTGACGCAGTCGACGGCCACAGGTGCTCCAGACTACTGGCGAGCATTGCGCGGGCTGAGCTGGGACGAGGACCTGCTCGACGCGAAAACCACGGTTTCGGAGGGGCAACGCTTCGCAGGGCCGACGGCGAAGATCCACGCGTCGAATCGTCCGACCGCGCGCCGGCGAAGAGGCGATCGTCATTCCGTTGGGATCGGCACCAACACCCACACGCCCAATCCTCGGGGCTCGCCAGCACCGACAAAACTTTGAATCCAAGGGGTGTCCGCCGCGACGCCGGAGGCGCATTGCTCCGAAGCCCGTGAGCCTCTTCGCCACACCAAGACACTCCTGTCGTCTCTTGATATGTGCCACAGAAGTCCCTGCAGATTGCAGGGGGCCAATGCATCGTCAGGTTGCGCGTCCAATCGGCGCCCGCATCGCGACAAATCCCGAGGTGCGACCCATGGCCCAGGTGCAAGTCGCACCGAAGAGGAACCGTGTCGTCGCACTCGTCGTGAGACTCCTAGACCACGGCGAACGTGAAGGCGACCGCTAGGCCCGTGCTGGAGACGATCCGTGCGGCATCGAGGCGCGGGACCCCGACGCGAATCCCTGCTTGGTCCGTGATACCAAGAACACAACGAGCGAGCTTCTCTTCTACGAGCTCTTCGCCGCAGACGCGGTGTTCGAAACACCTCGACATTTCGGCCCAGGCACGTGAATGCTTCATGGAACTCGAGTGGTTTCTCACTGTTCACATCGAGGTGGACCGCGTGAGTTCCAATGAGGACACGGGACTCAGACGCGAAGCTTCCTCATGCTGGCCCGGTCGCCAATAACCTTTGCGCAAGAGGTGACGGACCGACACGTGACGAGGGCCATGACCGCGCCTGGGTTCGCCGCCACCTTGCGACGGCTAGGCGGGGTTACTTTATGGTGTAGCGCGAAACTGTCAGAGCCTTATCGTCCACGTCAAAAGAGCGATGTGCTCGAGCACGGTGACACATCAAGTTCCTGAGAAAGCAGGTTGACGCGTACGAGGAATGGGCGAAGCGCCATGGGGGCCGACAGACGAATGGGAGGTTTGGCATGAAGGACCAACGACGACAACTTCCCCAAAGTGCGAGTGCAATCGCAGCTCTCATTCGTGTCGCCTCGTTTCCCTTCTACCGTCTGTCGCGCCTCCGAGTGATGCACGCCACGACAGGTCGAAACGCGACGTTGAGTCACGCGGGAAACAAGCATGCATTCTTTCGCGTCTCCTGTGTTGTTCTCTCGGGCGCGCTCATGTCACTGTCCGTGCTCGTGGGATCGATCGCGCTCACCTCCGGTCCGGCTGGAGCCACGCCGTCGATTACATGTACCTGGCACCCGTCCGACCCGATTTCCGGCGTCTATGACATCTCCGACAACGACAACTGGACGGCATCCGGGGGTGTCTGTGGGTCGGGAACCGGACAGGGCACCGCCGCACTCTCCGGTACCGAGCTCATCTTTCCCGAATCGGAAGCAGGATCGGGGCTTCCCACCCTCGATTCGTCGCTCTCTGTCGACGACCTCGTCTTCACCGGTTCGACGAGCGGAGTCACCTTTGCCCTCATGACGAGCTCCTCGAGCAACGTCCTCACCGTCGACCCGGTGAACAATGGTGGCGTCGGCATCACGGATAGCAATACGGGGGCCACCGTTGACATTGAGGCTGACCTCGCACTCGGCGAGAACCAGACCTTCAGCGTCACCGCTGGCGATGCGACTCTGGAGGTTAACGGAGTGGTCAGCGGCGGCGAGACACTCACCACTGCGGGACCGGGGGGGGTCATCCTCAGCGCGGTGAATACCTACAGCGGCGCAACGACGGTGAGCTCCGGCACGCTCGTCGTAACCGACTCCGTGGCTGATAGCGCGGTCACTGTCGCGGATGGCGCCACCCTCGAGGGCACAGGCGTCGTCGCCAGTCTCACGGCCAACAGCAGTTCAACGGTCGCGCCCGGCTCGAGCTCGACGCACCTCGGTACGCTCTCCTCGGCCGATGGGGCGACTTTGACCGACTCGGTCTTCGACGTCGCGCTCGGAGGGACGTCAACGGGAAACTTCTCCCAGCTCGACGTCACCGCAGGATCGATCAACGTGACCGGTGCCACACTCAGTCTTTCGTTCTCCGGCTTCACCCCGTCGCGAGGCCAGACCTTCGACATTCTTGAGAACGGCGCAAACGAAGCGATCACCGGTGTCTTCGCTGGACTCGCGCAAGGTGAAACATTTGCTGTGGATGGGCAGACATTCGAAATCTCCTACCTCGGAGGCACAGGCCACGACGTCGTGCTCACAGACGAGGGCTCCGGCAGCGCGCCCACCGTCGTCACCGGCGTAGCAAGTTCGGTGACCTCGGATTCCGCCACGCTCAACGGGACGGTCAACCCGAACGACCCGAATGACACATTGGACACGAGGTACTACTTCGAGTACGGCACGAACCTCGATTACAACTCTGGTGAAACCGCGACGACGTATGTCGGTTATGGGACGAGTGCGCTCGCCGCGGCGGCCGCTGTCACCGGGCTCAGCTCCGACACGATCTATTACTTTCAGCTTGTCGGCACGAACACCGAGGGCACGACCTACGGAGGAGCTGGCACCTTCACCACCTCGGTCAGCTACGGGTCCGCGCCCACAGTCGCGACCGGAGCAGCGAGCTCGGTGACCTCGAGTTCCGCCACGCTCAACGGGACGGTCGACCCCAACGACCCGGACAATTTATTGGATACGACGTATTACTTCGAATACGGCACGAACCTCGCCTACAGCTCGGGTGACACAACAGTGACGTCTGCCGGATATGGGACGACAGCGGTTGGCGCGGCGGCTGCCATCACTGGACTCAGCCCGGACACCACGTATGACTTTCAGCTCGTTGGCTCGAATGCCTATGGCACGACCGTCGGGGGAAACGGCACCTTCACGACGTCAGTGGCAGTTGCAAAGACGACGACGACCCTCAAGTTGCGCAGGGCCAAAGTGGACTATGGAAAAGAGACCGAAGAGCGCTTGAATGTCAAGGTTTCGGCGCAGTCCGGAGTCTTGTCTCCGACCGGTCAGGTCTCGATGAAAGAGGCGAGCAAGACGCTGTGTGTCATCACGCTTTCCTCAAGAAGTGGTTCGTGCGTGTTGTCTGCGAAGCAGCTCAAAGTCGGCACCTACGACATCGTTGCTTCTTATGGCGGCGCCACAAACTTCGTCGCCTCAAACTCCGGCTCGGTGACCCTTAGCGTCATCAAGCCATGAGGTGATTCGACGTCGCTTTCCGAATTGGAGCTGATCGGCAACCGGTGTCGCGATCTGCTGTTCTCCATAACGAGCTGACGATTCGATGGCACAGTCCGGGAAAACGATTGTGCAGGCCGCTCATTGTCTCGCAGTAGAAGGCTTCCATCGAAGGCGAGCCTGGCTCTTATCGCCAGGATCGAGGCGCACTTGGCGGATCGCATCTTTTGCACTCCGCGACCTGTCTGCTGGGTGTGAACAATTGGACGATAAAACAATCAGAAGAACAGTAAGCAGGGTGGTGGGGACGAAAGGACCGCGTTTCGCTACCCAGTGCAAATCTGCCGATTTGCGTGCAATCGGCGCCGATCAGTACTTGAGGCCGTCATCGCCAGAAACACTCCGTCGTCGTTCGGCTCGTCGAGGACCATGTAGTCGATGGACGCCGTCGTCTCTTCCTACAGATGGCGACGCTCCGCGAACGCCCACTCGTCGTGCAGATCGACGAGAACCGCGGTGACGAGGTGGAGCACCGAGGGATCGTCCGGGGAGACGCCAACGACATCTGTGCAGCGTTTGATCTTCGAGCTCGTGCGACCCAAAGGAGTGGTCGATCAGATCTTCCTCCCGTGCGCGATCGGGACGAGGAGAAGGCAAGCAGACGGGCATTGGCGTCTTTGAAGAGGTCGGAAACGTCGGGGAACGTGAGGCTGTTGGTTTCCCAAAGTGCTCCGTCGAGCGACGTGAGACGCCATCTTGATGACTTGGTGGCGGGTCTTGGCTGTATTCTGACGTCGTCTTTCGACAGAATGCCTGCGCCGACCTTGGCGCGTCGCATCGAATGGCGGTTTTGCGCCCTAATTCGCATCCCAATGACGAGAAGTCCCTTATATGTCACCTCCCAGCAGGATTCGGATCCAGTCGGTGCTCTACCTCACGCCGCCTTCGGTGTTGCAGCGATTCCTTCGGGGCATCTGTCAAGCGGCGAGGTTGCTCCTCTTTGATCAAAGCAGCTGTAATGTCGCAGTCTTTCTTGGTGACTGCTCGCCACAACCGGTGCTCGGCACAGAGGACATCGAACCTATCCGCTCCTTGCTCCTCGAAGCGGGATGTCGGTCCTTTGACTATGACTTTTTCAATGAGAACCTCGGACACTGTGGCGGTCATAACCGGCTCCTTCGAGATCGCTCCGGGTCGGACTACGTACTCATCGTGAACCCCGACACCTGCGTTAGCCCGCACGTTCTCGTTGAGCTCCTCTCACCAATGGCCGATGAAAAAATCGGCATCACTGAGGCGCGCCAAATTCCCCTCGAGCACCAAAAGTCCTACGACAGGGCCACCGGTGACACGAGCTGGGCATCAGGGGCTTGCTCTCTCGTGCGGGCAGAGCTCTACGACCACGTCGGGCTCTACGACGATGCCGCGTTCTTCATGTACTGCGACGACGTCGACTTCTCCTGGCGCGCCCGACTCGGCGGTTATCGAGTCGTGCACCAGCCCTCCGCCGTCGTCTTCCACGACAAGCACCTTTCCGGGCACGGCGCCTATCTTCCGAGTGAAGCTGAGAAGTACTACTCAGCGCTCGCGTCGCTCTTTATTGCCACTAAGTACTCAAGACCCGACATCGTCACGCAGCGCCTCGCCGACCTCGATCGCTCCCCCGAAGCGATCCACGAACGTGCCGCGGCCGAGTACCGCCTTCACGTAGCGAACGGCACCCTCCCAACCCCGATCGATAAAGACGGGTCCGTGGCGCAGTTCCAGACGTATGCCTATGCGAATCTGCGGTTTGACTACGTTGTCTGAGGACACGCCGGCGGGCCGCTATCGCTTTGGGTACGTAGAGGAGTCGCCGTATGGGCACGCGGTCGCGCTCGTTGCAGCCCATGCGAAGCGTCCGGGCGAAGTCGTCCTCGACATCGGTTGTGGATACGGGGCTATCGCGGAGCCGCTTCGTGAACGCGGCTTTACCTACGTCGGCCTCGATCTCGAGCCCGCGGGCCTAGATGATCTTGAGCAACGCGGGTTCGAGGTCGCTCGACTCGACCTTCGAGACGCACGGTCGCTTCGAGGTGTGCTCGAGGGCGTACTCGCGAAAAGGAGCCTCGGTGCGCTCACCGCGCTCGACATCATCGAGCACCTCACGAACGGAGCAGAGGTACTGGCAGAGCTCCGTGACTTTTGCGCTGCACAGGGCCAAGCCGTGCTCGTCGTATCCATCCCGAACGTCGCTCATATCGATCTCGGAGCAAAGCTCCTCTTGGGCCGGTGGGACGTCACTCCAACCGGTTTGCTTGATGAGACTCACGTCGCGCTCTATTCGCCGTTCCGCATCGAATCGACGTTCCTCGCGACAGGCTGGTCAGAAGTCAGCCGCGCGGACTTCGAACTCGCCCTGAGTGACCAACACTTTCCCGCCGACGCAGCGCCGCTGCGAGGCGAGACACCGCTCGGTGATTTTCTCCGCCGCGTCCGCTCCAACGCGGCGCCGGCAATTACGACGAACCAGTTCGTCCGCGCGTACGTCCCGCTTGCCCGAGGCGACGAGGAGCAGGTCGTGCCCGTCGAACAGAGCGCACCTTTCTTGAGTGTGTTGACCCTCGTTGCCCAGTCGACTCTGGCATTGATGGACGATCTCCTCGTTGCGCTCGATGCCCAAAGTGTCCAGGACTTCGAGCTCTTGGTCCTCCCCCTTGATCTCGACGAGGCAGAAGTCGCTCGCGTCGAAGCGCTGCTTAGCGCGCACAGTGCACTGCTCACCAAGAAGTCGCGCGTCCTTGTGAGCCCCCTCTCGAGGGATCCCGCCGCGAGACAGCCTCTTCGTGGCGCCGTATTGAATGCCGGTGTCGAAGCGGCCAGAGGTCGCTACGTGACCTTCCTTGACGCAGATGTCGTCGTCTTCGGGCGATGGGTCGAAGAGTTCGCCATTCTCGTCGGGCGTGCACCGGGAACCGTCGTTCGCGCGCTCGGCGCGAGGCAGTCCTTCGCGCGATCGACGTGGCCTTCTTCGGGATTGGGCTATGAAGCAGTGTCTGGACCCGAAACGCCATGGGCCCCGCACTTCAACGCGGTTCACGAGCTCTTTGGGGACGTATCGCCACCGGGCAGCTACGCGCTGCCGAAGAGCTGCTTTACCGATCTTGGCTTGCGCTTCGACGAGCAGCTCGACACGAGTGTCGAACGCGAGCTTTTCCTCCGCGCCGCGCTGTTATATGGGGTGAATGACAGCACGAGCGAGGTCACCTCACTTCATCGCCACTGGAACGACGGCTCCGATGAATCCAGAAACGCCAGCGGGGGAAACGACGAGGGCGGCGCCGATATCGTTGCGGCGCGCCTCGATGCTGAGCCGCTGCTCCTTCCGCCTGGGAGCGTGAGCGCCATCATCGGGCTCGTCGCTGACGCAGCAGCACTGCGTGAGCAAGTCCATGGCCTCGAGAGGGAGCGGGATTGGTTCGCACGCGAGCTTCGCGAAAGTGGCGCGACGCCTCCTGCTGGGGAAGAAGTTCTCTCGCTTCGTGGCGAAATCGATGCGCTTCGCAACTCGACGAGTTGGCAGATAACGGCGCCGTTGAGGCGCGTTACGCTCGCCGTGCGCCGCTTAAGAGCGACGCTGCGCCACAACCTTTGAGAAGCACACGGGTCATGTCGACTCCGGATGGGATGTGTTCCGTTGGCGACAGAATCGTTACTTCGCGCGCCAAAACCAGAGCGCACCCCCTGGGTTCTCGAGCATCGCGGGGAGTTCGGATGCGATGACATCGCGATGGCACAGCGCGAACCAGTTGTTGAAAAAGGCAATCTTGAAGATCTCATTGAACGTCAAGAACGCGTGGAGCAGGTAGGCCTCGTTCCACGCCCTTCCTTCGTCGATCCAAACCCTCGAGTACTCAAAGGGCCAGAAGATGTCGTGCACGTGCACGATGACCCCCGGTGCAAGGACGGGGAAAACCCGGGTGATCAAAAAGTGGGCATCACTGCCCACCTTCACGACATGAGAGTTGTCGATGAACAGCACGTCATTTGCGTCGAGCTCACAAAAACGCTCCATATGAACGTCCTGCACCGGTGTCGCAATGATCTCGACGTCGTCACCAGGTCGCATCAGACTGCGCACGAGCTCGGGATGGGGCTCGATCGCCGTAAGGCGCATCGAAGAGTCCAGCCATCTCTCATTGACATCGAGCGCGAGCGCAGTGGTCCATCCGCTTCCGACCTCGAGATAACGCCGTGGTCGCGAGCGCCGGAGAAATGCCCCGAGTATGAGCGCGTCCCCGATGCCGTAGTTGAGATTGCCAGCGTGGTATCGAAATCGAGGGTCGGGCATCTGCGGGAGGTCGAGCTCACGAGCGAGCGCGCTCAGTTCGCGGAACAGCTCCAGCTGCTCTTGTGCCCGCAACGCCAGGCCTGGAAGCTCATCTGGGACGTTAAAGATCCGCTCGGCCTGGCGGATGACTTCGTCGTGATCGGGAATCGGCGAGTAGAAGTGACCGGGCCGCGCCCAATCAACGTAGCGCTGAGCGTCGGGAGTCGGTTCTCCATCCTCGCTTGCCATTCACCTGCACCTCCTACGCGATCTGTGGGCAACGAGATGAGGGTCCACGCGAAAACACAAGGACCTTCCATGCTTTGGCGAGACTTGTGGGAGCCAACGCGCGAACGTGCCCGTCACGTCTCTGCCACTTCGACGTCAAGGGTCGCGCCACAGCCGAACCACCGGACGTGTTCGTGGACAAGATCGACGACCAGAGTGTAATGACCGGCCAGTGCAGGGGCTTGCACGCTGAACAGCTGTTCGCGTCCTTCGCCGGGGTGAACGTCCGCGCTGAACTGCGTACGCGGGCCTTCCTCGAGCGGAGGGCCGCTGAGTTCAGGATTCGTGCCGACGAACCACTTCGAGGCAAGGCCGATGTTGTTGAGACCAGCGCGTAGCCATACTTCATTCCCATCGTTTCGAACAAAGACGCTGAATGAACAGACCTCTGATGGGCTAAGTCGCGCCGCATCACGCCCCTTCACGCCAACTCGATTACGGATCTCCAAAAAGGCACGATAGGCATCGTCGTGGAAGGGATGCTCGGGCCACTTTGACGCGATCGCCTCTCCCGGCCACGGGTTGCCGGGAAGGCACACGCCGCTCAGGCGTTGCAGAAGGTGCGAGCGGTCAATGGTGTTCCAGCGCAAGAGGTCCGCTTTGTTCCAGATGAACGATGAATCCTCGTCGAACGCGTCGTAGTGGCGATGCCACCCCTTGGCACGCTCGGCCGGGCTCCAGCGCTCTTGGCGCTCCCGAAGTATCTTGCGCTCGCCGTGCTCCTGGGAACGAATCGGGTAATGGCGGAGCACGAACTTGTAGGGGAACACCTTTCTCCCCTCGAACTGGGCGTCGTGGCCGCCGGACGCCGCCATCATGACTCCATTCGCTTGGGGTTTCCACGCCTTCAGCTGCAGAAAGTGCCCTGGGCTATCGCCGAATTCGCACCACGCAAATGAACTCGCGAGGTCGTACCCCGCCTTCCAGGACGCGTCGATCGGGCGAAAGTTCACGATCGTGTGGTCGATGCAGTTGTATCCCCACTGCTCGACGGCCCAGAGCGCGTCGCGCAATGAAACATCCGGCCATGGTGGTTCGCGAATCTCGTCTGCGTCGTGATGGACGATCCAATCCGCGCCGGAGCTATTTGCGAGCTCCTCGACCCGTTGAAGCAGCTTCTCGAGTTCGAAGTATTCAGATGGGCCTTTGCATGGGTAGCGCTCCATCGTGATCGTATCTTGTGCGGCGAATTGCTCGAGCACTTCGGCTGTACCATCGTTTGACCAGTTGTCGATGACATGCACTCGGATCTGATTGTGACGCAGCCTGTTGATGAGCTGCTCAACGATGTCGATCTCGTTGAACGTCGTCACGAGCGCGAGGACGTCGAAAGATGGTGGCGTCTCGCGAACTGCGGACGGGTCGAAGCGATCAAAGATCGCGACAGGGATCGCGCTCGGTTCCGGTGGAGTGTCAGCATCCCAATTCGAAAAGCGTCGTGTGAGCCCACTTCGCCGCCCTAGTCTCCGCATAGTGCGACGAGAGCGCTCGCCAACGACAACCGCTATGTGCGCCTCTCGCGAAATGGGTTGTTCATCGTCATCGATGACATCGATCCAATCGGAACATGCGTCTCCGAGCACTCGCTTCAGGTACGTTGCGAACGCTTCGATGAGGATGTTTTCGCGAGCCATCGCACGAGAAAGCGTACTCATGAGGCGGCTAGTTCACCTTATCCTTCGATTACTTCTTCATCCACGGTCACTTGTGCGTTGTGCCGCGATCACAGGATGTGATGAGGCCCTAGAGCTTCAGCTTCTCCGCGGCAACGAGGTCTTCTTGGTACCCTGGGTCAAGCGGGTCGGCTGTGACGGCTTGGCGAGCAACAGTGATGCCGCGCATCAAAAACGACTTCTCCTTCGTCACCGTTGCGAGATCGAAAAACACTTGGGCTTCACTCTCAAGATATGCGGGATTTGCACCGTCAAGACGGACAGCCGCTTCAGCATAAGCCAGTGCGCCTTCGAGATTTAAGAGCCTGGTCCTCGATGTTGTTGCTTGGCTCGCCGTAACCTCGTAAGCGTCTGCTGCCGTAGATATGTAGGTCGCTTCCCAAGGGTTCGTCGTAATGGCTTGCCCTAGTGCGAGCTCAGCATCTGTCTCATCTGCCGATTTTGCCGACAACGTCTTTGCCAACGGAACACGGTTTTCGTCGGAGATAAAGTTCGCGTAATCGTGATCGGCCCGGAGCGGTGCAGTCTCCCCGGTGATGAGCAATCCGCTGAGCACACCCAAGACGATCACTGACACGACGGTTATGGCGAGTTTGAGATTTTGCTGGTGCCGCTCTGAATGACGGAGTCGGCCGCGGGTTCGCAAGAATCGACTCGATTCCCCACGGAACTCCGTCCAGTACTTTTCTCTGTTGTCTGCGACATATGCAGCTTCGCTTTGAGCGTCCGAGCGCGCGAAAAGCGTTGCCGGTACGCCAATTTCTCGACCCAATACGGCCAGAAGTCCCAAGCAAGCCCAGAAGCAATAGAACGATCCAACTTGTAGCGGATCGAAACTTGCCTGCAAGACGAACGCGAGGAGTGCCCCGGCCAATCCGATAAGGAGAAGCCGTTGCGTCTGTCGGGGAGGAACGCCGTCTTCGGAACTGATGCGAAGTTGCCGCCACGCTCGTACGACGAGGACGACAGCGGCGATGAGCAAGAGACACCAAAGGGCGAGGCCCGGATAACCTTCGGTTGCGAGGTAATTCGCAAATACGTTGTGGGGTTGGTTCGCTATTTGGCTCGGTCCGTAGAGCTGAACAAATCTCGGGCTCTGATACCGATAGAACGCTGACTGATACATGTCCGGCCCCTGTCCAACGAGCGGCCGCTTATCTGCCATCGTGATTGCGATCCTCGCAAATTGAACGCGTTGGACGACGGTGCTATCCCCGGAGAACGCGAACGCCCTTTCAAACTTGGCTCGCACGACTTGGGAAGCGAGCAGCAAGCCCGATCCCGCCAGACAGGCAAGAACAAACGCACCCGCCCCGAAGAGTCCAACTCGAGCGCGATGGCGGGACCTCAGGATGCTGGAGAGCCCCACAACCGCAAGAGCGATCACCGCTGCAAAAAATCCACCGCGTGAGGCCGTTGCCATGAGCTCTATGAACGCAAGCACAACGATGACGCCAAGGAGCACGCGACGCCACAAGATCTTTTCGCAAACATAGAGGACGACGCCGAGAGGCAGCATCATCGCGAGGTAGCCCGCCAAGTGGTTGGGATTGCCAAAGGTTCCCCAGACCGTACCGGAGAAGGTTGTCAAGTCCCAGTGGACCCAATCCCAAGGCGTACCGCCGAACATGCGATCGTGCAGCTGTAAGGCGCCATAAACAATTTCGAGGCCTCCGCCCAAGAGGAAAAACACAGTCACCACCTTGAGCAAGTCACCAAGCCGAAACGAGAGATAGGTCACGTAGAAGACGATCGCGAAAGCAATGGCAAGGTATAGACCCTCATAGTCGTCGTATTGGCCCAAGAGACTGATCCGAATATTGCTGCTCGTCAGTGTTGTGATACCCGTCCACAAAAGGAGAGCGAGGACAGGCCACCGCAGCATCGTCGCGACCGGAACAGCACGACGCGTGTGCACCGTTCGAACGATCCAGATGGCAGCCATCAACGTTGCCCCGACAAGAACGACCGAATACTTCGTAATGTTGAAAGTGTCAACGGTACCGGTATAAAAAATCACCGGGACGAGAGTTGCCAAGACGATCAGGATGATCTTTGTAACCCCACGAAACGGATCGCCGTGTGGGAAGAGAGACACTGCGACTCGAACGGTCGCGGCTATCACTGCTGCGGTCGCGACGAGAAAGACGAACAGGCCGAAGGAGTTGAACACGCGCATCCCGTAGAGAACGAGCAATACGATCCACGCACCACATACGCCAACCACATACCAGTTCGCAAGAGGTCCTGAGATGGACATTGCCCTGCGGGGCGGCCTAGCCGGCCGGACCGGAGCATTTGATACGGCGACCGATCGCGAAGATGCATGAGCGGTGGTTCGTTGTTGAGGGGAGCGGACCGATCGTTTGCGTTGTTTCGCGCGCGAGCGCGGATTCGCCATGGGTCTAGAGGCTATTCCGTTTGGCCGGACAAGCAGGGGAATATCCAGGGACACGCGGTCTGCGAACCGACGACTGCTGCAGGCGTATCGCACCCTCCGATCCAGCGAAGCGAGTTGATTTCATCGAACTGAAGCACCTTGGCTATTCGCTCGAAATGCGCGACGCGGGGTACTCGGGTGGATCATTCGGATGGCTCTTCATACAGAGCAGCGACGTTCGCGACAAGGCGCGAAGCCGCGAAACTTAGCGCCAATTCTGTATGTGCGGTCACGCCGATCTGATCGCGTAGCAAACGGTCTCCCAATTGGTTCTCAAGCCTCTCGCCAAACTCCATAGGATCACCACCAATCGCTACAAGTTATCCGGTCCTACCGTCATCTACGACACTCTGGACGCCACCAACGCTGGCAGTGCCGACGTCTCGACCAGCCGCCGCGGCCTCGATCAAAGCGACGCGGGTCCCCTCGCTACGCCTGGAAAGTGCGACCACGTCAAGGTCGACGAGGGGCGAGCCGACGCCCGCCACGATCCGGGAACGTGCGCTCTGTTGGAGATCTTGGGCTGGTTGAGAAGATGGCACTCATCACCGCAACCGCCGTCTAGGAGGGTTGAAGACTGAACGTGCCGTTCCGCTCTCCTCTTCCCATCATCTCGACTACGCGATCTGGTGCGCGCAAATCAGTCTCAGAGGAATCCCTTAGATGCCCCTTCTTCGATGGATCAAGCGTCCATTCCATTTTCCTCTTGAGCTAACGTTGTGGTCCGTTAACAGACATTGATCGATGACTGCGGCCCGATCGCGCAATCTCGGCACCGAGTTCCTAAGTCTGGGACGCTTTGTGGGTCACGTTCGGTGGTCGTCAGGTAAACGGAGCAGAATCGGCATAGTCCACGCGTCCAGAGGAGCTCAAGTTGAGGCAGATTGGCGTAATCGGTGGCGGAATTCTCGGGCTCGCAGTGGCGCACCGCATTTCCGAAATCGTTCCCGACGTCGCGATCACCGTCGTTGAAAAAGAAGACGAGCTCGCGACCCATCAGACGGGACACAGTAGTGGCGTCGTCCACGCGGGGATCTACTATCAGCCGGGATCGCTCAAAGCGGCGATGTGTACACAAGGGTCGGCGCTCTTGAGAAGATTCTGCTTTGAGCACGACATTCCGGTCGAAGAGGTCGGAAAGTTCGTTGTTGCGACAGACAAAATGGAATCGAAGCGCCTGGACGACATTGAAGCTCGCGCAAGAGCGAACGGAGTTCCAGGTTTGCGGCGACTGAACAAGAATGAGCTAGCAGAGATCGAACCTGAAGTCGTCGGCGACTCGGCGCTACATTCACCGCATACCGCGATCGTCGATTTCCAGCGCGTGGCGCGGGCTCTCGGAAATGTGCTCGAACGGTCAGGTCACACTATTCTCACCGGTCAGCGTGTAGATCGACTTCGAAAGCGCGCTCGCGACATTGATCTCATAACGTCGCGCGAGAGCTTTCGCTTCGATCACGTCATTATTTGCGCTGGTCTCGGAACGAACAACATCATGCGGATCCTCGATGACAACCACCCGTCGCGTATACTGCCTGTCCGCGGCGAGTACTATCGACTCAACGAATCTGTCCGACATCTCGTGCGCGGGCTCGTTTACCCAGTGCCAGATCCTCGCTATCCGTTCCTTGGGGTTCACTTCACCCGTCGGATCGACGGCGAGGTGTTCATTGGACCGAACGCTGTGTTCGCAACCGCTCTCGAGGGATACCGGCGCCGAGATCTGAACGTCAAGGATCTCGCTGACTTCCTCGCATGGCCCGGCACATGGCGACTCGCACGAAAGAACGTACGAACTGGCATCTACGAACTTGCTGGGTCGCTGTCCCGGCGAGTATTTGTCGATCGAGCGCGCCGTTATGTTCCTCGCCTCGAGGTGCATGACGTGACGAGCGCTCCGGCAGGAGTGAGAGCCCAAGCAGTGGACCGGCACGGCGACCTGATCGATGACTTCATTGTCTGCCAGACGAATGTGACTACGTGCGTTCGAAACGCACCCTCTCCAGGAGCGACCTCGAGCATGGCATTCGCGCGGCATATCGTGGACTCACTGCCCGCTTTGTAGTGAAAATAATTGAGGCGAGTAGCCACCGCGATGTGAGATCACGGCAACGACGATTTGATTAACACTGGCGTGCTCGTCGACGTCGTCAGATTCGATCTTGGAGCCGGACTTCCCATGCCGACTGACTACCGAGATGTTCCGTATGCGCATAACACCGGTATTACAAAATGGATATAGTCGCTCTGCGACAACGCCTGACCAGAGCAGAACTGATCATGGGCGATTTGTCAAAGACTGTGCGCAACTTCAAGCTGTCAAATTAAATCGGATACCTATCCGTAGATCTCGATCACTAGTCGTCCACTGTGGCCGCGCTCCAAGTGCTAGAAGGCGCTAACTGGGCGACAGTCCTACCTCGAATCAATATCGATTTCGATGACACACAGACAATCGAATGGATTGGAGATCGCGCCGAGATTACAGAATTTAATAACGCTCATAGTGACCGTACAATCGGGCTCCGTCTTCGTTTGCTCGATGACATTCCTGGCAATGCGCCCTGGGTTGACCAACTCTTTGAAGCACACCTGCTCGATCACCCCGACTATGGTCGCCAATTAATCGATGCGTGAGACACCCAGCTTCCCTTGAATATCAAGAGGTAGACAAGCAAAGGATAGGACCGTCTAGGTTCGGATTTTCGATCGCACCTCTTATTGGGCTGTCGGTTGGATTTGCCAACGGACACATCACCAATCAATGAGCCCCGTCCAGCTGCGCCACACTCCCCTGATCATTTCGACCGTGAAACGACGTTACTTCTGTGCGGGATGCACGACCAATATGAATCCTTCTCTCGGCGTCGTTATCAACAGGCTCACACATGCCAAGATGCCGGGCAGCGCGTTTCGGCCCGTAGCTGCTCGCCGTCACAACTACTCTTTCCAGGAGATAGACCACAAACGCACAGAGTTGAAGGCGCCACGAGCCAAATCGAGACTCGCAACAAATCACTCCCGAGCCACCTTTCGGCCGACAACGAACCACCCCGCTTCTTCGCGTGCCGACTCAACACGCATGCAGGCGTGGTCAAACCATGCTTGCAACTCGGACCAGGTGTAGCGATGTTCGATTGGGGCTGAAAGCCGATCAAAGGTGTCCAACCGTAGGCTGCGCAATGGCTTTCCACGATACGTTGCGAGCGGTAAATGGGACATAATCCCAATTCCAACTCGATCACCGAAATTGCCGGGAACAACAATCGACAGGTAAAGGACCAAGCTCAAGAATGCAGAAAATGCGTTCAGTGCTCGATGCGGCATGCGCGTCGTCAGTATCCGAAGTATTCCAGCACTCGCTAGCCCAAGGCCACGCGAACTGATCAGTTTTTTGGGTTTGCTATATACGTAAAGGAGCATTAGGCCATCATTCTCGAGCAGGCTGACAAGATGGCAAAACGCGTTTTCCGGATCATCTAGATGGTGAAGGACGCCTAGGCAGCTGATAAATCCAAAGGAATCCGATCTGAATGGGACCGTTCTTAAGTCGCCTCGCACAACCAGAGCATTCATTTCGTGGGCAAGATTCCGCGTGGCAACAGTCACGGCTTCGGAACCGTCTAGCGCGACAAGCGTGCGGACTTGAGGTGCTAAGAAGCGGCTGAAGCGACCCTTACCGCAACCTGCGTCAAGAGCGTTGCGTCCCGCGAGGTCGCGCGGGTTCAAATCTTCTGAGTACGTTGACCAGAACTCTCGATCCTCGTCCCGAACGTCGTCAAAGGTCGTCCATTCATAGCCAAAACTCTCGAACGTACGCCGAGTAACGACGTCGGAATCGGTTGATGACACGTCAAGATAACCGCTCCGCGTTGGTACGATGTGGCCTCGATCGCACCTCAACTCGCCCGTGGCAACGTGCAGCGATTGGCCGCAATTGGGGCATTGCATGATCTCAGCAACCTGAGCAAGCAGCTGAGCCTTGTCGGTGAGACTCGAAGAATCAGCCAATCATCCACCCCGGCAACACTTGTGCGTAGCAGCCATCAATGAGATGGACATGCTATGAGGTTTAAACCGTGCAGTTGGACCATGGCCGATCGGTAGCGAATCAACTAGTCGCCAAGAAGCTCATGGTATAACGATCTGATGTCGTTAACGAGGCGCTCTGCGCTAAACTGAGGGGCCACCTCATAACGGCCGACCTCGCCCATGGATCGCCGCAAATCGGCGTCGGCAAGCAGACGTTCCAAACTGTTAGCAATTGCGCCTGGATCGTCGCGTGGTACGAGATAACCGCTTCTGCCGTCCAGAACCACACTTCGGACTCCACCGACATCTGTTGCCACAACCGGCCTCCCAGCTGCAGCCGCTTCTATAAGGGCAACAGGTGTTCCTTCGTTCCGACTCGCAAGCGCGACGACATCAATATCAGCAAGGGCAGATCCCATATCCGACAACCACCCAGTGAAATGCACGCGATGCGAAATACCCAATTCGCTACTCAACCGCTCCAGGCGCATCCTCTCCTCGCCGTCGCCGATCACTGCGAGGTGACAATCCTTGAGCTGTTTGATCGCCGCAAACAAAGTCGGCAAATCTTTGATCGGCACGAGCCGGCCTATGTATCCAACAAGGGCGGTGTCGGGACCGAGGTGAAACATTCCTCGTAGTTTTCCCGGCTGCTGTCCTCTCATTAAGCCGTCGAGATCGAGACCTAAAGGTATAACGCGATACTGATCGGGGCTTCCAACGCGGAGTTCAAGTAGTTCATCACGTACCGCATCGCTTACCGCTATAAGAAGGTCCGTGCGACGCGCAAGCCAACGCTCAACCTCTATGAAAGATCGCTCCGCAGCGGCACCGAAATAACTGTTGAGAACATGGCCGTGGAATGTATGGACAAGGAGTGGCCGAGGCATGTTCGTATTTCCAATGAACCTGCCGATTGCCCCTGCCTTTGCCATATGAGTGTGGAGGATTGCGGGTTGGACGGATCGTACGAAGGAACGAATTGCCCAGGCTGCCCGGACGTCTTGTATCGGACTTACGTTTCGCACCAGAGGAACGCGCCGGACGGGCACTTCAGAATCCGTGAGTTCACCTTCTGTAGCTTCTGCAGTGCCAGACAGAAGCACGGAACTGAACTCTTCATTTAGCTCTCGGGTCAACAGCAATGCTTGACGTGCTGGACCACCAATATTGAGCCGCGTGATGATACGAACGACTTTGATTGGCCGTTGCGTTCCCATCTGATCGTTCATCGAGAAAAGGACGCTCGGATCGTTTGCTGGAAGAATGAGATGAAATCATAAGAAAATGACCAGGACAAGTGCGGCGAAAGTAAAGGGCAATGTCTCATAATCCGTAAGTGGGGTTCTCGTATTGGAACCAATCGATCGTCTTTCTCAATCCGTCCTCAAAGTTCACCGAAGGTGAGAAACCAAGGTCGCGTCGAGCAGCAGCGATGTCAGCCTGACTGGACCGGACATCTCCCACCCGAGCTTCAACATGCACGGGGTGGATACCGACGTTAAGAATCCGACCAAGATGACCGAGCAGATCGATGATGGAGTGGTTGTCACCTGCAGCTATGTTGTACACCCGTCCCGAGACGGTCATCGCGTCCGCTGCTGCAGCTAATCGGTTTGCTCTTACGACATCATCGATATAGGTAAAGTCACGAGACTGCAAACCATCACCATGAACTTTAGGATCGGAACCCGAACCTATCGCGGCCAGGAATCGAGGAATGACTGCGGCATATGGACTATCCGGCCGTTGCCGAGGTCCAAAGACGTTGAAGTAACGAAGCGATACGGTTTCAAGACCGTAAAGTGTGGCGAATACGGCTGCGTAGCCTTCTCCAGCAATCTTGGAAACAGCATACGGACTTCGAGGTCGCAATGGAGCAGATTCTGGAGTGGGGCGGAGCGCACTTCCTCCGTACACGCTGGAAGATGACGCGTTGATGACTCTGCGAACTCCCGCGTCTCGCGCGGCCAACAGTAGATTCAGCGTCCCCAACGTGTTGGATCTGTCCGTTCCAATCGGATCCTCAACGCTCCTCAGCACGGCACGCGCTGCGGCATGATGAAAGACGACTTCAACTCCCTCAACCGCATGCTGGACTGCCAGCGGATCAGCAACGTCGTCCAATATGAAGCGGGCCCCCGCGGGTACATTCTCACGCGAACCCGTTACGAGATTGTCCAGGATTACGACCTCATGGCCATCTGCAAGGAACAAATCGGCGATGTGACTCCCGATGAACCCCGCACCGCCGGTTACGAGAACTTTCACGGGTCGAGAGGAGCACAATCGAACACGCCGCTTGCGACCGATTCCTTTCCGTCGATCAGGTACATGCCCTAATGCTAGGGGGTGGCAGGCGTTCGAGACATCCCGATGTGCCAAATCGCGATCCCCTGTGAATTCCCCCGCGTATAGATCTGCGATTCTGATCGATATCGCGTGCATTCCTGCTCGCAAGAAACCCGATAGAACTGCTAGATGCGACGTCTGTTAAGGTGCTCAGAATCTACCGGATCGACGTCAAGGAACTGTTTTGACAAGTTTTGAAATACCACTGGACGCTCGAATTTACGTTGCCGGCCACCGAGGACTGGTCGGATCGGCCATTATGCGCAAACTTGAGTCACTGGGATTCTCACAAATATTGACAGTAACCAGAGAACAAGTCGATCTCCGTGACCAAGCAGCCGTGAACTACTGGTTCCGTGCTAACAGACCCGAATACGTCTTCCTTGTCGCGGGAACAGTTGGCGGAATCTGGGCCAACTCGACTCGGCCAGCAGAGTTTATTTACGACAATCTGATGATCCACAGTACTGTCGTAGAGGCGAGCCATCGACATGGCGTCAAGAAACTCTTGTATCTCGGGAGTTCGTGCATATACCCGCGCGACGCCGCCCAGCCAATTCGAGAAGAAGCCCTATTAACTGGGCCACTCGAACCGACAAATGAAGCATACGCCTTGGCAAAGATTGCCGGTATAAAGCTCTGCCAGACGTATCGCACTCAGTATGGCTGTAACTTTATTTCGGCTATGCCAACCAATCTTTATGGACCCAATGACAACTTCGATCTCACAAGCAGTCATGTCGTGCCCGCATTGCTTCGCAAGTTCCATGACGCGCGCTTGAGTGGAGACCATCAAGTTGTTATTTGGGGCACTGGCAAACCTCGACGCGAATTCCTGCATGTGGACGACCTAGCCGATTGCTGCGTGCACCTCATGCGCAATTACGAGGAAGATGGACACATCAATGTCGGCACTGGAATTGATCTAACAATTCGCGAGTTGGCAACGATGATCCAGGACCTCGTCTATCCAACTTCAGAGCTTGTCTTTGACGAATCGAAGCCAGATGGGATGCCACGCAAAGTCCTCGATGTGAGTCGCCTGCGGCAGTCCGGCTGGACCGCGTCAATCGCATTAGAGGAAGGGCTTCGATCGACGTATGAGTGGTTTCTCGGAGCGAAGGAGGACGACCTCCGACTGAATGCATCATGAGCGTCCACACGTTAACTCACGAAGAGCCAAGTTCCATTCTTCTGGCATTTGAGCGGAAACTTGCTGACCGTCGATTAGGGCAATGATCGGCGCCCAGAACTCGGAATCAGTTTCGAAAACCATCGGTCGGCGCGCTGAGACTCAGACGCTCTATTGGGGACAAAAATTTGACATTCGAGATCCGACCCTTGCTAGCATTCACGGGCGTCTAACACGTAGAAGGTTTACTGCAATCCTCGATAGTCGCGTTCCACTCACAACTATTTCGTGATTCGATAATGCGCATTGTGATCGTCTCGGAATGGTTCTCCGAGTCAATGGGATACTCAGACAACTGTCTTCCGAAGGCGCTCGCGGCTCTAGGACATGAAGTGCACCTAGTCACCACGAATACGCAGCCGTATTTTTCGGCTTCCTTCTACGAGCACACCTATGAACCATTCATAGGTCCCGGGGTTGTCGAACCAGGGACGAAGAGCTTTGATGGCTATCTGCTGCACCGGCTTCCGTACCGCACCCTCCGGGGGCGCATAGGACACCGAGGTCTCTTGAGACTCCTGGCATCCCTTCGACCTGAGATCGTCCAAGTCACGAGCCATACGTCGCTCGGAGCATGGGAAGTGGCAATAGCAGAGCCTTGGCTTCGCTATCAGATGTTCACAGCAAATCACGTGCTGGCTTCCGTATTCCCGCCAGCGGCGGCTCGCGGAGCACATCCCTTGTGGTGGAAGTTCAAAATCCGACTCTTCACGACCCTTCCGGGAAGGCTCGTCAGCTCCGTGACACGCCTTTGTTACGCGGCAACCACTGATGCGCGCGACGTCGCTATTTCCTACTTCGGTGTACCACCCGAAAAAGTCGTCGTTTCGCCGCTCGGTTCAGACACCGAGCTGTTTGGCCGAGTTGCAAATAAAAGTACCGATGAGATTCGGCAGCAAGTCCGACAGGAGCTTGGAATCAAAGATGATGTAGTTGTCTTTATCTACACAGGGAGATTCTCTGCTGACAAGAATCCCCGTCTTCTGGCACAAGCGGTAGCCCGTCTCAACGAATGCGGCGTGAACGTCAAGGGACTTTTTATTGGGGCGGGGGAACAACAAGACGATATAGCGAATACGCCTTGTTGCTCAATCCTTCCATTTGTGCCCTTCAAAGAACTACCTCGGTATTATTGGGCCGCTGAGGTCGGCGTGTGGCCCCGTCAAGAGTCGATGAGCATGATTGATGCGGCGGCGGCAAGTTTGCCGATTGTGGTTAGCGACACGGTGAAGGCGACCGAGAGGTTCGAAGGGACGGGCTTGACATACAAACTCGACGACCTGGACGACTTGGTAGGTGTATTGAGGATCCTGGCTCGTGATGCGAATTTGCGCAGAGCTTTAGGTGAGGCAGGCGCTGAAAGAGTCCGCGAACGCCATAGCTGGTTCCTGATCGCCAAAGCTCGAGCGAACGACTATGAAGCCGCCGTCGCGACCCGTTCAAGAACCTAGCTAGAAGCATGGCATGAATGACGAAGCAGCGAATTTGTCTCGACGCGCGAATCCGTGATCCAAGTGTTGGAGGAGTCCAACAAACCATTATGGGCTACGCCGCGAGTCTCTCATTGACGCAGACAGACTATGAGTACCTTTTTCTCGTAAATTCTCAGGCTGAGTGGCTAACCCCTTTTTTGGGAGACCGATGTTCGATACTGGGAAACAAACACCCGGGACGCGTTCTGCTCGAAGAGAAGCTGCGCAAATACGCATTGGTCCGAACTGTGGGCGCCTACACCAAGCACGTGGGTCAAAGAAGCGTCAAACCACCCCGCGTCAACACGAGTACCGAGTTAGCTGGGGTAGATCTAATGCACTTCACGAGGCAGGACGCATTCCTTACGTCAGTTCCCAATGTCTATCAAGTCTACGACCTGCAACATTTGCATCTCCCACAATTCTTCAAGCCCGCGACGATCCGCCAAAGGGAATTACAGTGGCCACAATTCTGTAATCGAGCACAGCGCATTGTCACGATGTCAGAGTGGACACGACGAGATGTTATAGAACGCTACCAACTTGAACCATCAAAAGTAGCAGTGGTACCACATGCTTCTCTTCTCGAAATGTACCGTCGTCCAACGCCAACTGCGATCGATGCACTGAGGCACCAGGTACCCGAACGATTTATGCTCTATCCAGCACAAGATTGGCCCCACAAGAATCATCAGCGATTCTTCGAGGCGCTCTCCAGATTACGACGCGTAGATGGAGAGAGGATCACGGTCGTGCTGACCGGATCACGCTCAATCACGAAGGGGAGTTTGGGAGCACACCTTGAGCGACTTGGCATTGAGGACCAGATCCTCGACCTTGGATTTGTCTTGCCAAGCACGCTCCTGGCGCTTTACGAACTCAGCGAGTCCCTAATATTTCCAAGTCTCTTCGAAGGCTTTGGGCTGCCCGTGCTCGAGGCGATGTCCTGCGGATTGGCAGTGGCATGCTCTAATTGCACTGCACTTCCTGAGTTGATCGGCGACGCTGGACTTTTATTCGACCCGAGAGATGTCAATGACATTGCCGACAAAACGGCGCTCCTCTGGACTGATCAACATCTGCGCGAACGTCTCGCGCGACAGGCTCTGGAGCGATCACAACAGTACTCACCCAATCGAACGGGCCAGGCTCTGGTGGACGTATATCGGAGTGTTTTGGCGAACGACCCAACATCCCTCGAAGGACGTGGCGGGCAAGGCAGATGGGAATCTCGCGGGCCCAAGAACACATCGCCGCCTCCGGCGCGTTGAAGATAATGAGCCCGGGCATGCGAACGGCACCACGTTGCGCGATATGTGCGAATGAGCGCGAATACGCCTTCTCGGCTCGAGTACTAAAGCATCACACTGCGGACTACTGGTACTGCCCCGCTTGCGGCCTCTTGCAAGTGCACGACCCAGTGTGGTTAGCAGAAGCCTACGGCGCTCCCATTGCTGCTGCCGATACGGGACTTGTTCAACGAAACCTTTGGGCAGCTGTTCGAATTACTTCCCTCGTTTTTCTGGCGTTTGATCGCCGCGCGCGTTATTTGGACGTGGCAGGTGGCTATGGCTTATTAACACGATTGCTTCGCGATGCGGGGCTCGATTTCTATTGGCAAGATGACCATTGTCCGAACTTGCATGCCGTCGGCTTCGAAGCTGATCTCACAGCGAATTGCGAGCCCTTCGCAGCCATCACTGCGATAGAGGTCTTAGGGCACCTGATGGATCCTGTCGAGTTTCTGTCGCGGTGGAGAAACCTCGCAAAGACAACAACCATCATGTTCACAACTGAACTATTCGACGACAGTCCACCTCACCCCGCTGAATGGTGGTATTACTCTTTCGAAACCGGCCAACATGTTTCTTTCTATCAGCGTAGAACGTTGAAAGCATTGGCCGATGTCCTTGGCCTCCAGCTTTATTCCCGTGGCGCTCTTCACATATTTACCGACAAACCCATCAATCGGCTCGTCCTTCGAATCTGCACCGGTCCCAGCAGTTTGATTATCAGCCGTATAGCCAGGCACCAATTGCAAAGCCTTACCTTCCAAGATCACCACAGACAACTATCAGCAGCTGCCGCACCTTGGAGAGACGAACCAGACAATGGCCCTTGAAGAGCGACCGATGATGGATCCGATCGCCTCCACTGGATCACATGTGGGACGTCGGATCTCATTAGCCCATGTGATCAGCAGCTTGGGAATTGGCGGAGCCGAGAATGTCCTTTTAAGACTCCTCGCCGGTCTCGACGAGACTCGATTCCAATCGACGGTCATCTCAATTACCGGTCCTGGACCCATGGCTGATCCCATTCGAGCTCTTGGCGTTCCCGTCATAGCTCTGGGTTCGAGTCCACGAATATCGGCGAGCGCGCGCTCCATGAAAGCAATTGGACGAACCCTGAGGAAGCTACAACCCGACATCGTCCAAACATGGATGTACCGCGCGGACATATTGGGTGGTTGTGCCGCGCGCCTCGTTCGGAGAAAGCACGTCGTTTGGGGCATTCACGCTGGGCTTCCCAACCCTGAGGTACAGCCAGTGGCTGAGAGGGTTGCACTTCGATTGGGCGCAATGCTCTCACGACATGTTCCCGAACGAATCATCTGCTGCTCACAGACTTCAATTGACGTGCACACTGAGTTGGGTTACGACACGTCAAAAATGGTTCTGATTCGCAATGGGTTCGCATTTCCCCTGATTTCTTCTAATCGTGAAGAACTTCGATCTGAACTTGGCATCCCCCTGGAGGCGTTGGTAGTTGGTCGGCCGGGGCGATTCCACCCGCAAAAGGACTATGAGACGCTCTTCTCGGCAATCGGTACTTTGATTAGCGATCGCGATGATGTGTATTTGATTGCGACTGGCGAGGGGATCACTCATGACAACCCGACCCTGCGCAGTCTCTTATCCGCCAGGCACCTGACGGGACATGTATTTCTTTTGGGTCCCCGCTTCGATACCCAAGCGTTCTATGAGGCGTGCGATGTCGTAGTTTCGACTTCGTATTTTGGCGAAGCCATGCCACTCATCCTTGGCGAAGCGATGGCAGCAGGCGTACCTGTCGTGACGACAGACATCGGTGATTCGGCATACCTAGTCGGTGACACCGGGCGAATCGTGCCCCCACGTTCGCCCGATGAACTTGCACGCGCCCTAAATGAGCTTCTCTCACTGACGACGGCCCAACGTACGGAAATGGGTCAGCTCGCTCAGAAGCGAATCGCTACGAGCTTCAATTTGCAGGCGATGGTCAAGCAATATTCAGAAATCTACGAGAACCTGGCCACGATCCAGGACTCTGGTAATCGCTCGAATGCCTCGTAACTTAACCGTCGTTCTCGCCATGCGAGATCTACACCGATCAGGGCTGGGTGGCGCAAATCCAGTCTCTATTGGAAGCTTGTCGGTTTGGCAGATGCTCGCCAAACGACTCTCCGAGCGAGGCGACAGATTGGTGAGCTGGGAGACACTCGCCGCCAATCCTGAATCAAGAGATGTAGTCGTGCTTTGGGACTTCGCTTCGTTCCGGCAATTGCCAAGGTCGATTCAATACGCGCGGTTTCATCGAGTGTCCTGGTCCCTAGAGTCTCCACTTGTTGCTCATCGCGCGTATCATCAAGCCAGCCGTATCGCGAGTGAGAGCCAGCAAATGCTTGGCTTCAGCGGAGTAAGGGATCTTCTTCCTGCCAGTCTGCAAGCCCGTTTCAGCCCGCTCCACTATCCGAATGAACGTCCCGGCCTCGACGCAGATATTCCGTGGTCAAATCGTGGACTTGCAGTGATGATTAACAGCAACAAGAGCACTGCTCGCCTCCTGACCAGAGGCTCCGGTTGGCCACTCAAAGCACGGGCGCGCATCGCCGCATCGGCTGGTATTGCAGCGACGTATCCGATCCGAAGAACGTGGCACGTCAAGGATTTTTACCGAGTCCGACTTGATCTCATCAAGGACTTAGGCAGATCCGGAGACTTTTCTCTCTTCGGGGTGGGGTGGGATCGGACCCACGGCGACGCACACGGCCACGATGATCTCGTACGAACCTGCTACAAAGGCCGCGTCGACGACAAATACGAGACGTTGAGGCACTTTCGCTTCGCGATGTGTCTGGAGAACACGGCCTTCCCCGGATACATTACCGAAAAGGTCTTCGACGCCATGTTTGCTGGATGCATCCCAATTTACCTGGGTGCACCGGATGTGGAGCATTACATCCCGAACGAAGCCTTCATTGACCTTCGTATGTTCCGAAACAACGCAGAGTTGTTGGAGGCTCTGCGCTCGATGCGAGACGACGAAGCGATTACTCGTCGCCACGCAATCGAGCAGTTCTTGGAGTCCGAAGCATTCGGTCCGTTCCGCCCGGATGCCTTCGTTGCTCAGTTCCTTGATGCCATTGACCAAGTGAGACGTCAGTGAGTCGCGAGGACCGTGCGGCGCATTGGTCAATTGTGACGTGTGATCCCCCCATTGTCGCCAAGCTTCAATTGTTCATCATGCGTGTCGCGGGAAAGCTCATCGGACACACCGTAAAAAGAGGGGTAGGAACAGCAATTGGCGTTTTCGGTAGGCTATTCCCGAGCAACACGTCGGCCGTTGTGGACCTCGGGCGTGGCACGACGATCAAGTTGATGCTCCATGACGCCTATTGGTGGGGGCCTCTCTTTCAACAGGGCTTCTACGAGCCTGAGATCGCTCGCGTCTTGGACAATGTCCTGCAAGCCGACACCACCTTTATCGACTGCGGCGCGTCCAATGGTTGGTGGAGCGTCTACGCCCTGGGCTTAAGGCAGGTCGGACAAATCATCGCGATCGAGGCATCACCAATCATGTTTTCGGAATTGGTCAGCAACTCCGACCGCAACGGTGGTGGAATCACGTGCGTGAACAAAGCGATATGGGCGTCATCGGGCAACAAAGTTGATTTTTGGACAGATTCAGAGAGGTTTTCTTGGTCGAGCGCAAGCCCCTCCGTTATCGAGACACTGAAGACCGAGGGATTCAGGTGTTTTCGAGTTCCGACAATTGGACTCGATGACCTCACTAAGGAACTAATACCTGATCGCGCCATCAAGATCGTGATCAAGTTGGATGTGGAAGGCGTCGAACGCCAGGTCATCGAAGGTGCAGCGCAGACTCTTGAACGTGAGGCGCTGTTGATCTACGAAGACCACGGAAGGGATAGTGAACATCTCGTCACGCGTGCACTTGAACAAAAGTATCGCTTTTCAATCTATCGCTGCCATCCCAACGGGAGCCTCCAACGATCCTCTTCTTGTGACCTCGCAGAGTTCTGCACCGATGTACGGAAGGGTTATAACCTCGTCGCATGCCGGCCAGAATCGGCAATGGACCAGCGACTTCGAGGTCTCCTGGTTTGACTCCGCCAGAGCATGACTTCGATAAGTTGGTCCTCGTGGGTTCACGACGGCTAATCATCTAAGTGACCGCAACCAGTCGGTACCATGAATTCATAAGAAGGAGCGCACGTTGAAGACTGCTACGGTGCGGGTGCAGCTGCTGGATCTCGCTTCTCAACGCCGGCGCATAGCACCGGAGCTCGACGCCGCGCTGCGGCGCGTCCTCGATCACGGCAAGTTCATCATGGGTCCCGAGGTTGACGAACTCGAGCAAGCGCTCGCCGGAATCAGCGGCGTGAAGCATTGCGTTTCGTGCGCCAGTGGAACGGACGCGCTTCTGCTCGCGCTGCTCGCGATTGGTGCCGGTCCTGGCTGCGCGGTATTCGTTCCCTCGTTCACTTTCGTAGCGACGGCGGAGTGTTGCAGTTTGCTCGGCGCGACCCCGGTCTTCGTCGACGTCGACCCCGAGACTTTCACTATGGATCCGGCGAGCCTGCAAGAAGCAATAGAAGATCTTCCGCGCTCGCTACGCGGCCTCGCCGCCATTCCGGTCGATCTTTTTGGCCAGCCTGCCGACTATGTCGCTCTTCGCGCGGTGACCGAGGTGAGCGGCATCCAGCTCGTTGCTGACGCGGCGCAGAGCTTTGGTGCGACCATCGCCGGTCGTCCAGTCGGAAGCCTCGTCGAGCTTACCTGCACGAGCTTCTTTCCCTCCAAGCCCCTGGGCTGCTATGGCGATGGAGGTGCCGTGTTCACCTCGGAGCCGGAACTTTCCGAACGCATGCGCTCGCTGCGCGTGCACGGAGCAGGCTCGGACAAGTACGACACTGTTCGCATTGGACTCAACGCCCGGCTTGACACTATCCAGGCGGCGGTCCTGCTCACGAAGCTCCGCATCTTCTCCGACGAATTGCGCGCCCGTGACGAACTTGCCTCCCACTACGGCAAATCGCTTCCCGAGGAGGTCTCACCGCCAGCGATTGCGCCCGGACGCACTTCGGCCTGGGCGCAGTACACAATACGACACAGCGCGCGTGACCGGCTGCGCTTGTTGCTCGGAGAGCGAGGAGTTCCGACCGCCGTCTATTACCCGCTACCACTGCATCAGCTCCGGCCCTTCCGCGACTGTCCGCGATCACCTAGAGGTCTCGGTGTTTCTGAGTCACTAGCCGATTCAGTTTTCAGCCTCCCGATGCACCCCTACGTCACCGCTGGCCAGCGCGAGCTGATTATCGAAGCCGTCGAGGACGCGCTCGGCGCGATCTGAGCACATACGAGATCTATGCCACCCATATGACTGCTAGAAACACCGAACGTGCGCTCTCTCATCTGCTTGCATGTACGTAAAGAGCACCGAAATGTGGTCAAAGAGCGCCACCGACCAAGATGCTCTTACTGTTAGTCTTTCCTAATCAAGTCCATGAACGTACCGAGGACTCATTGTGTTTCCCATCGATCCGCGAATATCTCACGTCGTAAAGCGTTCGAACAAGAGCAACAGGGAACCGATCCCCGCGCATTTTTGAGATGCTTCGATTCTTCGATGCGAGTCACTGGGTATTTTGGCAGATATCGGGGCGTGCAGAAGCCGCTCCGAGCGTCACTCGTGCGACGAAATCAAGTAGATCAAGACGATTGGATGCTGACGGAGGAAGTTCTTGGGAACGCGGGACTACCTATCGTGCAAATATTCGAATGATCGCAGCCGCAGATGCAGCCGGCAGAGTAACGAGGAGTCTTGATGTTCTCGCCCGTTGTGCTACCCGATGATTAGCGGAAAGCAGGACAGCTCATGACTGGAGCATTCGTTCATCCCACTGCCATCGTGGATCCAACGGCACAAATCGGCGACGGAGCACAGATTTGGCACTGGTCATCCGTTAGAGAACGGGCACAGATTGGCAAGAACTCTCGAATCGGTCAAGCCGTTTATGTCGATCACGACGTTCATATTGGTGAAGACTGCAAGATTCAAAATGGCGTATCGATCTATTACGGGGTACGACTGGGTGACGGTGTGTTTGTCGGACCAAACGTGGCATTCACTAATGACAAATATCCACGGGCCCGATCGACCGACTGGGTCGTAGTTGAAACCTACATTGAAGAAGGAGCGAGCATCGGTGCGAACGCAACCATCATCTGCGGAATTACTCTCGGTGCATACTGTATGGTGGGTGCAGGTGCAATTGTAACGAGGGATGTTCCTCCTCGATCGCTCGTCTTGGGTTGCCCCGCTCGGATCGTTGGATCTGTCGGAGAAGATGGCACGCCGGTCTTTGACGATGGCCGCATCCAAAATCGGACTTCGTGATGGAGAAGGCAAGAGCAGTACGCGAACCAATTCGCGTGGCAGTGGTTGGTGTTGGCTCTATGGGTCGCAATCATGCCCGCATTTACTCATCACTCAAAGCAGTCGAGCTCGTCGCCGTCGTAGATGCCGATTTGGAAGTGGCCGAAGAATCTGCTCGGCTGTACGGATGTGATGCAGCAGCCAAGATCGCGGAGGTAGAGGATCGCATTGACGCGGCAAGCGTCGCTGTTCCATCGTCGGCACACGCCGAAATCGCATGCTCGCTTCTCGCTAAAGGGATTCACTGTCTCGTAGAGAAACCACTTGCCCTAAGCGAAAAGGACTGCCTCTCGATGATCAAAGCAGCGAAGAACAGCAACGCCGTTCTCGCCGTCGGGCACACCGAGCGCTTCAATCCAGCGGTCCTGCAGCTGAACAAGATCCTCGCGAGTAGTGAAACGGCCGTCGCAGTAGAGGCGCATCGGCTCGACGCCGTGAGCAGGATAGTCGACGTCGACGTCGTGGCAGATCTCATGATCCATGACATCGATATTGCGCTCGACCTCCTCCAGGGAGAATTGATTGACATCGTTGCTCGTGGCGTTAGGTCCCCGGACCAGCGGGGATTCGACCACGCGACAGCGCTCCTTACTTTCTCGACTGGAGCCATTGCGTCAGTTACGGCCAGTCGAATTACTCAGAATCAGGTCCGCTCCCTCCACGTGACGACCCGCCGAAGATTCTTCAGCCTCGACTACCTTCAACAACAACTTTCGATTTGGACTCGCGGCTCGCTTGGCAATTTAGACGATGATCCCTACGATCTGAGTCAACACCGGTTTGAAAGCAGGACTGAGCGAGTCCTTGTGAGACGGACCGAGCCGCTCCTTGTCGAGATCTTGAACTTCATCACCTCTGTGCGCGGAGACGCAGTACCTGCAGTTAGTGCCGAACAGGCTTTGGCCTCACTGCGCGTCGTTTGGTCCATTCAGCAGAGCTTGGAAGCAGGTACCATCAAATCCCATCAGTTCAAGGAGCAATAATCTAAGGATGGATCTCCGAGGCAGGCGATTTGCAGTCATTGGAGGAGCGGGACTGATCGGCTCCCATACCGTCGACATGCTTCTAGAAGAAGACGTCGCTGAAGTCCTGATCTATGACAACTTCGCTCGCGGCCAACTGGCGAATCTGTCGTCTGCGATGTGCGACAAGCGCGTGTCAGTGTTTTCAGCTGGCGGTGATATTCTTCACGGAGATCTCCTAAATTCAGCTTTGACGGGCATCGACGGAGTCTTTCATTTTGCAGCTTTGTGGCTGCTGCACTGTCAGCAGTATCCACGCTCGGGCTTCGAGGTCAATGTTGCCGGGACGTTCAATGTTCTTGAAGCCTGTATTGCCCAAGGCGCATCGCGCCTTGTCCTCTCTTCGTCTGCATCAGTCTACGGAGACGCGGTGGAGGAACCGATGTCCGAAGATCACCCGTTCAACAACACGACGCTCTATGGAGCCACGAAGATTGCCGATGAAGCGCTAACGAAGGCGCTCTGTCACCAATACGGCATGAAATACGTGGGCCTTAGGTACTTTAACGTCTATGGACCCCGCCAAGATTACCGAGGTGCGTATGTAGCGGTGATTATGAAAATGATGGATGCAATCGATCGAGGGGAACCCTTGACAATCTACGGAGACGGATCACAATCGTACGACTTTGTCCATGTCTCGGACTGCGCCCGAGCAAACATTGCGGCGATGCGAGCGGAAGTTACCGACCGCTTCTACAACGTATGCACTGGTCGCAAGACTTCGATTCTGGAGCTGGCTCATGAGCTACTTCGATTGACAGATTCTCAATCCGAGATCAGATTTGAGCCAGCTGCAGAGCAGTTCGTGACTAACAGAATTGGTGATCCACAACGAGCAGCGGCGGATCTTGGATTCAGGGCCTCAGTTTCGTTGCCTGAGGGCCTCGAGCAGCTCGTACATTGGCGCGCTCAGAGTCAATACACACAAGACAATTTGTGCGACTGAGGGCAAGGCGAAATCATGGCTTCTAAGGCTTACCGGCAAGTCCCGCTCGCCCGACCAGCAGTTGGCGAGGAGGAATGGCGCGCGATGCGTCAGCCAATAGATAGCGGCTGGTTGACGCAAGGACCACGGGTCAAGGAATTCGAATCAAAGTTTGCAGGCGTTCACAATGTCCAGTACGCCATAGCGACATCAAGCTGCACCACCGCACTGCATCTCATGATGAGAGCCATCGATCTGGCACCTGGCGATGAGGTAATCGTCCCGGCATTCACGTGGGTTGCAAGTGCAAACGCCGTCTCATACTGCGGTGCAACCCCGGTATTTGTCGACGTCCTTCCGAATACATACAACATTGATCCTGAGGCCGCGGAGAATGCCCTGACGGTACGCACCCGAGCGGTTCTGGCTGTTCACCTCTTCGGCCTGTGCGCCGACATGAATGAACTCCGCGCCCGCATACCGCCAGAGATCCCAATCCTTGAAGACGCGGCGTGCGCGGCTGGCGCTGAATATAGAGGCAAACGAGCGGGTGGCCTAGGCCTCATGGCAGCATTCAGTTTCCACCCAAGAAAGATCATCACGACCGGTGAAGGCGGCATGATCACCACCGGTAATGAATTGCTCGCTACTCGAGTTTCGCGACTTCGCAGCCACGGCGCTGCAACTCCAGCGGAGGTCCGAAATGAGAGCTCGGAGCCTTTTCTTCTGCCGGATTTCGATGAAGTTGGCTACAACTACCGAATGAGCGACCTCCAAGCGGCTCTCGGGATCGTGCAGCTGTCAAGATTGGAGAAGTTTGTCCACGAGCGTAGGCTAATAGCCGATTCGTACACACGCCTGCTACGAGACGTTCCATGGCTGCGAACACCTGAAGTACCTGACGGCAGCCTTCACAGTTTCCAGTCGTACGTGGTCTGTTTGACCGATCCAGCGATCAACCGCGAACATGTTATGCGTTGCCTTCTCGATCACGGAATCGACTCCCGGCCTGGCACTCACGCGGTCACTGAATTGACCGTATATAGGAACTCAATCGGAAATCATCCCGGAAATTGTCCAACGGCAGCTCAGTTGCATCACCGGAGCCTCGCGCTTCCGATGCACAACCACCTTTCGCAGGATGACGTGTCGCACGTAGTCGCAACGCTCCGCGCAATTTGATCATCAACGGGATCCATAGAGCAGGACACCTTGACCAGAGAACATCTTGGCTCAGAGTTCTAAGAATTCATCTATTGACGGTGGCCTGAGTGAAGTGGGAGAAGAACATTTTTGCTCGCTGGGCACGATTCCTCTCATCCGCGTTGCAACGACCACTTGAAACCTAGGTGGGAAGCCCATTTGGCGACGTAAGCAGCGCTACTAGTAGTGAAGATGTCGATCTCATCATACCGACCGATTCAACCGGAGATCAGTGCCGCGCCGAACAAGCAGCATCCACTGGGGCCAAACTGGATGTCTCACTCAACTTCGAAAGGGTCTCGTTGGGCTGGGACTTGAGATCTTCATCGTCCGAAGGTTCAACGCTTTCGAGCGACAATATCGGAAGATGCTCGGTCAAGGTTGGCACCACTCAAAAGTTTCCCGGAAGATGCCAGAACGGCTAAATGACTCTTTGAATAGAAAGATGTTGGGTCGAGCTTTCATCGATGTCGTCGAGGTGCCAAAGTCGAAGTACCGATATCCGTCCGCATAGCTTCTCCCGAGGCCCTCCAGCAAGAGCAATGTGAGGCTCTGGGTGGAGGCTCGGGCCGGGTCCTGACACAAATAAAAAGAGCTATTGACTCGGCGATTAATGACGAAGTAGGTAACGCCGGCCACCGCAACTCCGTTAAGGCGCGCCACATCCACCCAGATTCGTCCAGGCAGTTGCTCAGCTAGATATTGAAGATTTTCCCGAGAGTGTGTCGGCTGCCGTCCTTGCGCAATGTAGCTGGCTTCCATGACTGTCCAGTATTCTTCAATGTCGGCATTATGGACGACTTCAACGCCGCTTGACATTGCCTTGCGGGCAGCGTTCCGAGCCCGTGAGCTGATGCGCTGTTCTGTTTCGCCATCGAGCACGCATACAGATGAGACATCGCGATTCACCGAACGGAACCCAGCCTCCAAGAGACAGAAGTGGAACGTGTCAAGCGTCTCCTCAGCACAGCAAGAAATGGGTGGTGTCAATCGACAAGATGAGGCCCCTTCCTCGGAGATGAAGGACAACAATGCCGAGACGGCCTCTTGACTTTTCTTATAGCTCGGAACCGATGAGAATGCGAAGCTCCCGTAACTCCCACCGTAAGGCGAGAATGCCTTGCGCCTGCCGTCTATTTCGTCTATCACAATGGAGATGCGGCCTATTGCTTCGCTCCCATTGAGAAGCAACAGATGATGAGCGCGACCCGAGAAGCGATCGCCGTGGTAAGCGAGGAAGTCAAGCCTGTGGAAGACCGTGCCGTTGACGCTTCGATCGATAGCGTCATCCCAAATAGCGGTCTCACGATCTCCAGCGGGAGCGAGGGTTAATGCGACCATGGTTCTTCCCAACCCATTGCGGGGCTGTGCTCCAAAGCAAATGCCTCGGCGCGCTTGGCATCTCCGAATCGCTTCATTCCCGCCACAAGTGCTTCGCCCACTTTCAGCCCTGCGGCATGGAGCTCAATTACCGGCCTCGGCCCCGAGTAACCAGAGGTGACGGTCATGGTGAAAGCGCCCACCTCGACCCGTGGCCACTTGGCGATGCCAATTGTGTCGAGCAAGTGCTCGTCCAGGACACCGCTAAGGTGGATAATGGGTCCTCCAGCCTTACGGAGCGATGCCGTTGGAATCCCTGACGGAGGCCCAACGAGATTGGTATCGGACCGCTGTTCGGCGAGCACAACGGCGTCGGAATTCGCCACAAGTTCAGCGACCGCTGAACCGCTTGCCCATCCATCGATCATTGGATTGAGTTGATTCACTATCGCACCCGTTCTGACGAGATGCTCGGAGATTGCCGATCCGAACGGATTGGAGCCGACGACGAGGATGCTGCTGCGAACGATTTCAATCTCAGCTTCAAGCAGCAGACGAGCAACAACCACTCCCAGATAACCAAATGTTTGAAGTCGAGAGTCGGCTTCGTTGGTCCCCAAGACAGGTATGTTCCGCTTCCTGCAGGCAAGCAGATCCAGATCTGATGGTCTATGTTCCCAGGTCTCCCACATGAGCGAAATGGCGGCACACGTGGGTAGGCGAGAGATGAAGTTCTCGTCGATCGGTCGAACGAAGCCGACGTTGGTAACGAGTTGTGCCTCGGACGCCGCGTGAAACGGGGCGTTCTCGCGGACTTCGATCCGACTGTCCACACCGAGAAAACGTGCCCATTCCTTCATGTAAGTCTCTACTTCACGCGCACTTCCGTAGCCGGAGTCTCTTGTGCACGCGATGACGTGCTGGGATCCGGCTTGGGCTGCGAGCAGGGCGGTCACGACAAACGGACCTGACGCCGCCTCAGTAAGGACTGTGACGTCCCGTAGGTCGAGTTCGAAGTCTTCGATGGCGCGCGTTAGCAAGCGTTCGACGCGCCTCGGATTGGCAAGCTTCCTCACGGGTGAACCTACTGCAGTCCTGCATGGAGGGTCTCACAGAACTGCTCAATCGAGAGAATCGGCCGAGTCAGCATACGCCGATTCTCTCGATCGCTCAAATATTTTTGCACAAGCGCTCTCATCATTTTGGGATTCAGATAGTCGAATATACGGCGTCAGAGTACAGCTGGCGCTTGACGCGGTCGATATTCTTACCGTGGATTCAATCCGCACCTTGGTCCGAAAGGCATTGTGTGACTCTCGCGTCTGCCGCGGGTGGCACTTAGCGCTCCATTTCTATTACAGCAGAAGCCTGACATCGGTCCCTTGCCTAAACTCGCGACTTGATTTATTGACACATCTCTTCTCGTTGAGAGTTGCGATCTCTACCAGATAACCTAGCTCCAGCCGAACTGCTAGATGCCGAACGAAATCCACCAGGACGGTAGCAGGGATATGAAAGTGCGCTTCAAGATCGTGTGCCATGTTGAGCGTTTCATCCAGAACAATAAGGACCTACAAAGTATCCTTGTTTCGATGCAGATCGTGAGTTGGGCATATTCCTCGGATCGCCGCCACACGATCATATATTTGACGTGAACAACGCGAAATATGTCTCGCGCCCGGGGGGCCCTTGCCTGAGGACTAACGGGTGCAAAGACCGCACAACATTCGGCAATATGTAGATTGACGTACCCAGCTATCGAAGTTGGTAATCGAAACGTGTTGAATATCGAGGCGTAGGAGAAATGAGAACATCGGTGAAACCCGCATGTCTCGCGAGAGTGGTCATCTCGTCCTGGGTTAGGCAAAGATCTTCAAATGGAGATAACCAGACGTAATCGCGGCACCCTGCTGCAGCTAGTACCACCTGCCGAACAATATATGCTGCGTCTCGCATCCGTCCGTTTCGCACAAGAAATGCAACATAGGTGACGGGACTGTGGGACTGCCGGATCTCCTTCTGCGACGCAACCTCTCCCACAAATGCCAATCCGCCTGGCGCTAGGAGACGCCGCATCTCGAGGAGGGCCGCGAACGCCTCGTCCGCATTGCTCAAATAATGGAACACACTGTTGCAAACGATCACGTCGAACGTTCCCTCAAGTGCGTCAACATGGTCTGCGGCCCCCACCGCGAAACTCACATTGGCTAGTTGGCCGTGCGTCTCTCTCAACCGATTCACTTGGATAACTGTGGGTACGACGCCAAGTCCTTGCGCGATTTGTGGCGCAAGTAATTCGAGAAGCGAGCCATCACCGCACCCGAGGTCCAGAAGGCGACTACCAAGCGACACCGAAATAGCCTCTTTGATGGCAAGATTGACGGCGGCTGTGAGTTCAACTGACCGTCCAGCCATCATGTGTTGGTCGGGCTGCTTGGCTTGCCACTCAAATTCCTCGCGACGCGACTTGAGGCGGATCAGAGCCATGATCGAAGGCTAATTCAGGGCCTATGATTTTTCACGAAGTGTGGGCGCCAGTGGCACCCTCCACCTGGATAGTCGACGGCTTCGTCATCCATTCCGCTAGGCAACCAACGACCTGCGTACTTCGATGTGTGACGATGAAGCGGCGCCATCAAAGGTCCACGGAGCTCGGGATACCCTCTGGAGCAATGCCGATCCAGTTAGCATTCGCCCGTGGACATCACAAAATGGCGAACACACTTCGGGAGAAAGAACCGGGTCGTACTTGGGCTTGTGGAGCTCGGCGGCTTCTACGCTAACCTCAAAGCGGGTCTTCAAGAACTCGGAGTTGACGTTCGGCACTACGTCGTCGCGCCCCATCGATTCCAGTACGCGGAACCGGATCGCTGTCTCGTAATTACATGGGTCGCGCGCTCACAGATGCGCCGATCGAAGACATCGAAGCGCCAGCTACCATTGAAACTCATAACTGTCGTCGAGAACGTCTTGGCTCGAATAGTCGCTACCTTTTGGCTCATTTGTAGATTTGACACTGTCATCTTCGCCGGCGGCGTGAGCCTATTGGGCGGAGCCGATCTATGGTTAATGAAAGTATCTCGCATGACGATAGTGATCGTCTTTCACGGCTCGGATGAACGACCGCCCTACATCAATGCTGCACTGTGTGGCAAACCTGAATCATTCTCACCAATCGAGTGCGCGCGACTAGCTCGGTCAATAAAGAAGCGGGTCCGGCGCTCCGATCGCTTTGCGACATGGGTTATTGGGAATCCGGCGTCCGCTCACTTCCATGAGAGACCAATCATCTGCATACTTGCAATCGGCCTTCCGTGCGACGTGTCAAAGACAATGCCACGCCGGACACAATCACACGATGAAATACGAATTCTTCACGCGCCGTCCAACGCCTCCATCAAAGGCACCGTGGACATCCGAAAGTGCGTAGACACGCTAACTAGTGAGGGATTCGAAATAGAGTTCACAGAAATATCTGATCGGTCGAATCAGGAAGTACAACTCGCTATGCAAAGGTGTGATCTAGTTATCGATGAAGTCTGGAGCGACTCCCCAATGGGAATGATCGGCGGTGAAGCCGCGAGCGCCTGGAAACCCTACCTGGCCGGGGGCTATGCATGGCCCTTCTTGGAGAGGATTACACCGAAGGAATGGATACCCCCAGTTGCACTTTGTGAACCTGAGTACATGCTTGAAACGGTTCGCCAGCTCGTCTCCAGACCCCGAGAACTCGTTCAGCTAGGTGCGAAGGCCCACGAATTTGTCGCCGAAAACTGGGACCGACGCATAGTCGCCACCAAAATGCTTGAGCTTGTGCGCAACGGGCCGCGACCAGATTGGTTGTTCGATCCAAGAGAAATTACTTACATCGAGGGCTATGGGTTGCCGAGAGATCGAGCATGCAAAATCATCCGCGAACTAGTCAATAAATTGGGACCGGAAGCCTTGTTGCTAGAGGATAAGCCAGCCCTCAGAGATCTCTTCGTGAATGAAAGCCACATCTAACCCAGGATGCATTGACTCGTAAGATCTCCAGAAAGTCAAGTAATCGCGTTTGCTAGTCGGCACTTGCGGGTCAAGAAGAGTTACAATTCTCGCGATTTATGTTCTGATCGAAAGGGACGCGAAGGACCTTTGCAGGCTGACGATCGGAGACGGCGTAATTGAATGGTGCATGCTCGGTCGTTACCGGTGACGTTCAACATCACTCGATTGCAGCTGGATACTTCATGAGCCAGGTCCGGAAGAAGATCACTCCGTGACGAAGACTACGCATATTGCAACATGTTTGGTGGAATTTGCCTGGAGACCGCCATGGTTCGTCTCTATAGGATCGCCTCGTCGACTTCGAAAGTTTCCTTGATGCACAGAGAGCAGCAGATGAAGATTTGGGGCATTAGGGGTATGGGAACGTAGGAGTGCTCACGACTTGCGCTATGCCCTAATGAAGCGCGCGCCAATGAAGGGTGGAATCCGCGGCTTACTGACCACGCTCGAGTTACTTGGCGTGCGTTCCTTGAGGCGTCGATTGCTCTTGTTGTCTACCGTCACCTTTATCTCGGGATTGGCGCAGGCCGCACTCCTAGTCATCTTGAGCGAGCTCGCAGTAAGCAGCGCTCAGCGACGGAAACACCTTGTAATCGAGGGACACTCGTTGTCGATCGAGCAAGCACTACTACTTGGCCTGGTACTGCTCGCCATCTTTTTTGCTGCTGGGATGATTACCGCATCGGCCACCAGTTCAATATCCGGTATTTCGCTCGAAGAAGGTCGAAACACCATGATTGACGCCTTCTTCGACGCGGATTGGTCTGTGCAGGCGGAGGAGCGCCTCGGCCATGTCCAGCAATTGCTAACCGTGAATTGCGAGGACCTCGCAGTTGTCGTACTAGCCATGGCGAACGGCTTACAGTCGCTCCTCACCGTCCTGGCGTTGTTGTTAGCTGCGTTTCTCGTAAATCCGATCGTCGCTGGTGGCGTACTCATCGTCGGAATGCTGCTGTACCTATTACTACGACCTATCAATGCTTGGACCCGGAGGGCATCGGGGCAATTGGCGGAAGACAGCCAAACCATGGCTACCCTCGTGACTGAATACACGAGACTGGCCCGAGACTTCCGGTTATTCGGCGTGAAAGATCCCGCTAAAGACCAACTGCACGTGCGCAATGGCCGAGCAGCTCGGAGCTTTCGTCGAAATAGGCACTTGGGCCTCTTGATTCCTGTCGTATATCAAACCTTTGCTCTCGGGTTTGTCGTCGTGGGTCTTGCAGTTTTGGCCAGTCGTGGTGGAAACGCTTTAGGTGCGACCGCGGCAGTCGTTTTGCTAGTCCTTCGATCGTTAACCTATGGCGCAAACATTCAGGCCACGAGCCAGCAGCTGCATTCATACGAAGCATTTCTAGACGGCTTGACCGAGGAGCTGGATCGGTATCACCGAGGCAAAGAAAAAGAAGACGGTATTTGTTTGCCCATGAGCTTTAGTATCGAATTTGACAACGTTTCATTTTCTTACGACGAGAGCAAAGACGTCCTCCACGACATCTCGTTTAATGTGCCTGAAGGCCAGCTCCTAGGAATCGTTGGCCGTTCTGGCAGCGGCAAGACCACAGTGAGTCAGCTTCTTCTCGGACTGCGGCGCCCATCCCGCGGCAACGTGATGATCGGTGACGTTCCATCGTCGAAAATTGTCAGTGGCGAAGGGATTAGCCCGATCGCGCTTGTGGCGCAGGAACCTGTCCTTCTACAAGGTTCAATAGCATGGAACATTGCCTTCTTTCGTGCAGTCTCTCAAGAGGAGATCGAAAGCGCGGCGCTCGCGGCTCATCTGCACGATGAAATCTCAATGATGCCGAACGGCTATGCGACCACTGTGGGCGAGGGCGGGGCCGCTCTGTCCGGAGGTCAGCGGCAGCGGCTCGCGATTGCCCGTGCACTTATCGGTCGACCTCGTCTCTTGCTTCTCGACGAGCCAACCAGCGCGCTTGACAGGAGATCGGAGCAACTTCTTCGCGAGACTCTTGCCGAGCTCCGGGGGCGCGTAACAGTCGTCGTGATCTCGCACCGTCTAGCGACTATTGAGGACTGTGACCTTTTGCTCGTGCTGGAGAAGGGACGGGTGGCCGACTTCGGTCCTAGTAGGGACGTTCAAGCTGGAGAGGGTTTCAAGAGAGCCACGCACCCTGCTCCCGATACTCGTGCCGCAACGTCGCTCTGAAGTTACCGGGTGACTATGTGTGAGGGTCAGAATTCGTCGGCTATGGACAAGGTCGCCACAATCTTTTTGCCGCCAGGAATCGAATCAGAAACCAATTCCGTTGACCAGATCTAGCAAGTCCGGATACTCCTCGCGGACGTCAACTGACAGCAACGGAATTGGCCATGACAGCGAGATGCTCGAAATGCCGCAGCAGCTCGAACTCCCGACTTGCCTGGAGAGGACACACCATTCTGGTCGCAGTGTCGAGCGAGCGTGAACTTCGAGTGCGGCTTTGCGTGGCATCCAACCTGCTTTACGAGCATGCCTCTATCCAAAGCGCCGCAACAGTTGGGACACAATGCGATCAGAGGCACCACCGGAGCCGTACACAGCCGGGCGGGCACCTTTAGGTGCTGACCGTCTTGCGCCGGCCTCAATGAGGTCGGGGGAGGTCCCGGCGAGCACGTTCCAGCCTCCAAGTAGCGTCTCGGGCCATTCCGTCTCCTCGCGAAGCGTCACGCACGGCACCCCGAGCCAATACGCCTCCTTTTGCAGACCGCCGGAGTCGGTCATGACGACTCGGGCGTTCGCAACGAGGGTGAGGGTACGTAGATAGGGCTGTGGTGTCAGGCCGATCACACCGCCGGGAAGCTTTCGTCTGCCGAGCGCGATACGGGTGCGCGGGTGGAACGCAAACACGACCTGCATCTGGAGACCGACTCGCGCTATTCCCTCAAGGATCGCATCGAGGCGCTCGGCAACGTCGGTGTTGCCTGATCGGTGCAGCGTGGCAAACGCATACGCACCCGCCGACACTCCGAACTCCTCGAGCACCTCGGAGCGATTTCGTGCCTCGTCAAGGTGCGATTCAAGAACATCGAGCATTACGTCGCCTGTAATCACGCTGTCGGTGATGCCCTCGCGCGCCAAATTTGCTGCCGCAAGCTCTGAGGAACACAGACACAGCGAGGAAAGATGATCGGTGACGACGCGGTTCACCTCCTCGGGCATATCCCGCCGACCAGAGCGCATTCCGGCCTCGACGTGAGCGATCGGAATCGAGAGCTTCGCCGCGGCAAGCGCTGCGGCAAGCGTCGAGTTGGTATCGCCGTACACGAGAACGCCGGTTGGACGCTCGCGAATGAGAACGGGCTCCAGGCGCTCAAGCATCCGCGCCGTTTGCTTGCCATGTGGCCCCGAGCCAACCTGGAGCTCGTGTGCGGGCACAGGCAATGCCAGATCCTCGAAGAAGACTTCTGACAGATCAGCGTCGTAGTGCTGACCCGTGTGCACGAGGACTTCCTCGATGTTCTCACCTGTTGCTTGGGCCGTACGGACAGCTCTCGACACTGCAGCGGCCTTAATGAACTGAGGCCGAGCGCCGACAACGGTCACAATCCTCACGAAGAGTCCTCGATGACCTGATCTTGCGAAGTTCGCCGATAGCTTCGACCGCACGTGCCGCAAACAAAGGTCGATTTCTCGTCGACAAAGTCCAAGCGATCGCCGCAGGTGCAGACAAAGCCCTCGAGGCGCGCGGGAACTCCGATGACGAGTGCGTGGTCAGGAACGTCACGGGTCACGACCGCACCTGCACCAACGAGTGCGTGGCATCCAATTGTAAGCCCGCACACGATCGTCGCGTTCGCGCCGATCGTGGCGCCTTGTTGGACAAGAGTTGGTCTGAACTCATCCTTACGCTCGATTGCGGCGCGTGGGTTAATGACGTTGGTGAACACCGCCGATGGCCCGCAAAAGACATCATCCTCAAGTTCCACGCCCTCATAGACCGAGACATTGTTCTGAATCTTGACCCGATTCCCGATTCGAACCCGACTTGCCACGAAGACGTTCTGACCAAGGACGCAGTCGCGTCCGATTCGCGCGCCACCCATGACGTGGCTGTAGTGCCAGATCCGAGTCCCCGCAAGAACTTCGGCACCCGGGTCAACGGTCGCTGTTGGATGAATGAACACCGACGCCATCACTGAGGGATTCAGCTGGATGGGAACGCCACCAGCAGCAAGGGAGCGATCCGCGGCATCGAGGACACGAATCACGGCGAGGCCACTTGCTGCATCGGTCCGCGGGCGACGACGCGTGCGAATGCACTCCAGAAAGTGTTCGCATGCGGCTCTTAGTGGCTCGATCTCTACGAGGGGTTCGCGGATCGCCTCGGCGCGCCGGGCAATCGGCACACGACCGTCGACCCATTCGACGAGGTGGGGATAGCGCGTGAGCTTTTCCGCCCACGGCTCGGTGTCGTCGAAGACGGCCATCTCGCGTTCGCCGACAACGATGAAGCGGTGCTCCTTGAAGGGGTGGAGCCAGCTAACAAAGACATGGGCACGAATTGAGCCC